>Ga0126312_10000375_pt1 | contig 25681 bp, 30 predicted proteins | sample Plot104A_FD_92537 | JGI IMG/M metagenome (GOLD analysis project Ga0126312, IMG submission 92537) | Serpentine soil microbial communities from UC McLaughlin Reserve, CA, USA - Plot104A | ecosystem: Environmental > Terrestrial > Soil > Grasslands | place: USA: UC McLaughlin Reserve, Lake County...
AGAGGAACACGAGACCACTAGCGGAAGCACGGAGATCAGGACGGCGATCACAGCCATCATTAGCGGTGTGCGGAGCGTCCCCATCGAGTGTCTCTCTCCCCTCATCCCCAACCCTTTCAGAGCTGACTCAATGCACCTTAGTATAAGACGCAGAAAGACACACCCTGCAAGCTGGTCTACGCAAGCACACAGGACTTCGAGTCTGTGGCGAGCAGGGGTTCGACCCTGGTAAGGCTCTGGCTCACGCCTCCTGTTGTCACCGCGCTATCTTAGAGACTCGCCCCCGTTATGAATTCGTGGAACGTACTGGAGGCTGCGCGGTGTCTCCGCAGCGCCTCCAGGATTCTCTGGCGATCGTCTGTCGGGATCTGGTCCGGCGGCACGTCGGGATCGGGCAGCACCTCGATTATCTCCGGACTCGAAGCGGCCAGTTGCGCAGCTTCGACCTCGAGCATCCGCCTGCGAGCTTCGGATAGCTCCTCGAACCCCGTCAGCAAGGTGAGCAGAGGGAACCAAACGTTGTCTTTCCGGGCCTTGGGCCGCGAGGTATCGAACGGCACGTCCAGGGCATCTCGCGCGCGGAGCAGCCCCTGTCCGAAGAACTTCAAGAGATCCGACGGTGTCTTGTCCGCGGAGGTGAATAGCGCGTGGCGAACCGCCTCCACCCGCTGCCACCGCTCGATGTTCGTGGGCGAGGGTCGATGTTGGTACCACAGCGCCGCTGCGGCGGCGACCTGTGGTGTAGCCGCTGACGTTCCTCCCCCGTTCATGCTCACTACGCTGCGGCAGCCCATCTCCGCCCAGGGGGCATTCGGTGTATAGGCGGCGATGGCGGTATGCATCTTATCCTCGGGCCCGAAGTTACCCTGCATACCGTTGAACCCACTCCTGAAGTACGGGCTCTTGTCGGCCGTGACGCCGCATACGCCTACCACGCGGTTGAATCGGGCCGGCCAGACGGTCTTACGAGTGGGGAATCCGTCGCCGATGTTGTTGCCTGCCGCGGCAAAGATAGCCACCCCCGCCTCGTATGCGGCGTTGACCGCATGAGCCCAGCGACGTGCAGGGTAGCCGCCCATGCTGATCGAGATAGCCCGGCACCCCGATGTGATCGCGTACTCGATACCCTCGGCCATCGCGCTGGTGGCGAAATGGATCACGGAATTAGCGATACGGATCGGCACCACCTCGGCGTGCGGCGCGCCGCCCAGGAAGTCGTCGAACGCTGGCTCACCTTGCGGACGCACGCGCCGTCCGGCCAGCAGCGCCTGCGTCGCGGTGCCATGACCGGGGTTGTTGCCGAGGCCCGTTGTACCAGGGTCGGTCGCATCCAGGTCATCGTCGCGGAAGTCATGCTGGAGCTCGAGCATGAGTTGAAGCGGCAGCGTGGAATGGGCGGGATCGAAGCCTGTGTCGAGGATGCCGACGCGCACGCGATTACCGCATGGAGCCCCGACGAGCTCCCGCGCGGACGCAAGTTGCGAGAATTCATCGCGCAGATGCCAGGCGAACTCCTCGCGGGAAGGCCAGTCCGGGCTCGGGGCGCCCGGTTCACAGACCCTGCCGCCGAATCGGAACATCTCGCGTGACTCCGGAGGCGGTTCGTATACGAACCCCTGGACGAGATCCGGCTCGACGAATTGAACCGGCGGGATCGCCCGGGTTGATGGCCGCGAGGCAAAGTCGTGGGCCAGGTCCCACGGGTGGACCTCGGGAGTCGTCGCGGTCGGCGTCGCCATGAGCCATACGGGCGCGGCAGGACCCTGCGCGGCGCGCGCCCTGACGCTACCAGACGGAGCAAGCGTGTACAGCTCCCCCGCGACATCCCTTTGCTCACCTGCGAGCTCGGCAGGCTCAACGTCAGGGGCGACCTCGATCAAGAGCCTGGTTCTGGATACGGGTATCACCGGCATGTCGTCCTCCTCAGGGTTCTTGTCCCACTTCCTCCCAGGTTACCGGTTAGCAATGAATCTGCGATGAATCAACCTGGATGGCGATCCAACGGAGAGTCGCAACACCGATGTTCTTTCATAAAACCTGGTCGCTACTGGTGGCCGCGCCGGCGATGCACTCGCGAGTGGCGAAGGAGCATCTACAACGGTATTCTGGACGCGTTCGTGTGCAGGACAGCGGGAGAGAGGGAAAGGCATCGAGCAATGGCTGATTTTGTAGCGGTATCCGGAGTGGATGATCTGGGAGAGGGTGAGATGCGGGCGTTCGATGTGCACGGCACCGAGATCGCCGTCGCCAACGTAGGGGGTGCTTTCTACGCGTTCACTGACACCTGCACACACCGGGGATGTTCGCTGGCCGAGGGAGACCTCGAAGAGACCACCGTGATCTGCGCTTGCCACGGTTCTGAGTTCGACGTTACCAGCGGAGAGGTGCTTCAGGGGCCCGCCAGGGAGCCAATCGCAACCTATGAAACTCGCGTTGACGGAGGTACCCTGGAGGTCGCGGGCTAATGGCCGAGACGTTCGTGATCGTCGGCGCAGGTCTCGCGGGTGGAGGGGCTGCGGCGACCCTCCGCGAGGAGGGTTTCGACGGGAGGGTGGTCTTGATCGGCGCAGAGCACCGGCCACCTTACGAGCGGCCACCACTGTCGAAGGAATACCTGCGCGGCGAAGCTCCGTTCGAGCGGGCTCTCTTCCAACCGCCCGGCTTCTACGGCGAGAACGACATTGAGACCAGGTTCGGGGTTCGGGTAACCCGCGTAGACGCCGCCGAGAAGGAGATCGAGCTCGACAACGAAGAAAACGTGCCCTACGACGCGCTGCTCGCCGCCACAGGGGCACGCAACCGGCGCATCCCGATCCCGGGACTTGACCTGGATGGCATCTACGACCTGCGCACGGTGGCCGACTGCGACCGCATCCGCGCCGAGATCTCCCCCGGACACAAGGCGGTGGTGGTGGGGATGGGCTTTATCGGGTCGGAGGTGGCAGCCTCACTCAGGCAGTCCGGCGTGGATGTAGCGGTCGTGGATCAGAACACGGTGCCGCTGCGCAGGGTCCTCGGCGAGGAGGTCGGCCGGGTGGTCGAAGGGATCCACCGCGACCACGGGACGGAGTTGATCTTCGAAGACAGGGTCGCCGCGTTCGAGGGCACGGGGCGTGTGGAGCAGGTTACAACCCAAGGTGGTCACCGGATCGAGTGCGATTTCGTCGTGGTAGGCCTGGGCGTCGAGCCTGTCACGGAACCACTCGCCGGCACCGGTGTGCAGATCGACAACGGCGTCCTGGTCGACGAGTACTGCCGTACGAATGTGGAGGGGATCTACGCGGCCGGTGATATGGCCAATCACTATCATCCCGTCTTCAGGCGTCACATCCGCGTCGAGCACTGGCAAAACGCACTAAAGCAAGGGCCGGCGGCGGGCCGGAACATGCTGGGCAAGAACGAGCCATACGAGGAGATTCCCTGGTTCTGGTCAGATCAGTACGAGCATAACATCCAGTACGCCGGCTTCCACACCGAATGGGACGAGCTCGTCGTGCGGGGCAGTACCGAAGCGCGGAACTTCGTGGCGTTCTACAGGAAGGACGGGCTCATGCTCGCGGCCGTGGCGATCAATCGGGGAAGGGACCTGCGGCGCTCGATCCCTTTGATCAAGAACCAGGAAGAGATCTCGGCCGCAAAGCTCTCCGACCCCGACGTCGACCTGCGGACACTCACCCGCGGAGCGAGTTTGCGTTGATGCAAAGCGACTTGCAGAAGGATTGACCTTCTGCAAGTCTCGCTCTCAGCAGTCAGCCTTCAGCTATTTGGCCGCTTATGGCTCCTTGTGCCTAAGGGTTTGAAACCCTTAGGCACGAGGCTCTCAGACGGCGGGCTTGCTTGCTCCTCGTCTCGTACGCCGGTAAGCAATCAGATCGGTTACCACGATACGGATGATCTCGGCCACCGGAACGGCCAACAACGCGCCGGGGATACCGAGCAACAGCCCGCCTATCAGGACGGCGACGAAGATTACCAGCCCGCTCAACTGTACCGCACGGCTATAAACCAGGGGCTGTAGGACGCCGGGTTGAGCACCGCCGCCAGAAAGAGGGCGATGACGAACCAGCCTACGAAGGTGCGTACCTGCCAGATCAGGAAGAGCGCGCCAAGCACCACAGCCGTAGTCAAGAGGGCTGTGACCATCGTACGTATCACCTGGGAGGACGAGATACGCACCCACACGACGCCCGCGCTCTGCTGGGAGATGCTCGGTTCCGTGAGATCACCGTGAGACCCTGCCCGCGAGTCCTCCTGAGGCTCTGTATGCCCGCCTTCCGGAGGCTTCGCGTGTCTGTCCCTCTGCTGACTCATATCCCTGGCCTACGCTAGTTGCCCCTTCTCAGGCCTCCCTCTACGTCGCCGGAGCTTCGCCGCCCGCGATGTGCGGCCGTGGCTCGTCAGGATCGTCCTTCATGAGCCTGCGATTGAGCCAGATGGCCCCGATCGCAGCACCAACAAAGATCAGTATCCCGTAGTCCCCTACCAGGTATTTGTTTACTATCACGGGGTAGTGGTTGCGGTGAACGCTCCCAAGGCACCCCAGGCGGCATTGTGTACAGCATGCGCCAGGGAGGCAGGCCACACGCTGCCCGTGTAGATCATGTTCGGAGCGAGCTCGAGGAACCTTATCAACAAGGCTACCCCCGTGGCCATGACCAGCACGAGCACCGGGTAGATGGTCGCCTGGCTCGTATCCGTCAGCTTCGTGAACATGGTCCAACCCTTTCCCCGCTGTCTTCATGGCAAGGAGTTCTTGTGCGACGGTGGGAGGTCGATGGAGTGGCTAGCCCCAATCTATGCCCTCGCGCGAGGTTCCGGTCCTGCACGCAACGGCTGCATCATATCACTCCACCGAATTGGACGCGTAACCCAGATGCACCATTTATTCCTGTCTTCCTGAGGCATGACGGCCGTCATCCGAGAGGGTACGGTAGAGTCATCCCCGGTCGGCGACCCGGCCAGGGCTGTATTCTCCTCGCAGCAACGCGGGCCCTTGCCGGGCGAATAGAGCTTCCCAGGGTGCTCCAGGCTGCGCTGGATGGCATCATGCGCTTGTAGGAGATGTACCGGCTAGGGAAAAGCGAGAGGAAGGAGAAAGGTCCACATGCCACTCTACATGACGCAGTTCGCCTACACCAAGGAGGCCTGGGCCACCCTCACCCACAATCCTGAGGATAGGAGTGCGGCCATGCGGGAACTCTTGGAGACCGGAGGCGGCCGGCTTATCTCCTGGTATCTTAGCTTCGGCGAGTACGACGGGTTGCTCATCTATGAGGCTCCCGACGACGCCACCGCCGGGGCTCTCATCCTGGCAGCAGCCGCGCGCGCGCATCTCGGGGTGACCAAGACCACCCCGTTGTTTACAGGCGAGGAAAGCCTGGAGATAATGCGTAGAGCGGGAGGCATAGCTTTCCGAGTACCGGGGGACCAAGAAGGTGGGCAGCCAGAGGGTCCAGGTGAACTCTAAGCACACGCCACAAGCGAAGATCTAGGAATCGAGCTTCTTCCGAGCACCTGGCATCGCGGGGAGACAAAACGATGGTCGGACGAGGCGAACCGACAGACAAGAACCATCTTCGTGGCGATGGGACAACATCCCGCTTCCCGAGCCCCGCTTGGTGGGAATTCTCCTCAGCGGAGCGCTGCACCTCGCTCGTCCATGGAGACTTCCTGGGAGTAAGCTCTTGTATCGTGGCGCTGGTAGAACCCTTGTCGGATCGGGAGTCGCGATCTCGGCATCAGCGGTGCGAAGCGCCCCCGATGTCGACCTGGAGCAACCCTCTACGCTCTTTTCCAGCGGTCTCTACACCATAAGCCGCAACTCGATGTATGTTGGTTGGACCTTACTCTATCTTGGAGGTGCGCCTGTCACACGAAACGCGTGGATGGTCGCATCGCTTCCGCTCGTGGGAGGGATCATCCACCGGGAGGTGCTTCGAGAAGAGCGTACGCCGGAGAAGAGTACGGTCGGTACCGGAAGCTGGTTCGCCGATACGTTAAGTGTCGTCACCGAGACCAGCAAGCGAAGGTCCGCGAGGAGGAGAGGAGCGTTTCGTAAATGAGGCTACGAGATTGTGTGCTCACTGACGAGTTCCTGAGAGAGATGCCCAAGGCGGAGCTGCATATCCACATCGAGGGCTCGTTGGAACCCGAGATGATGTTCGAGATCGCCGCTCGCAACGGGATACGGCTTCGGTACGGTTCCGTGCAGGAGGTTCGCGAGGCGTATGACTTCACCGACCTGCAGTCGTTCTTGGATCTCTACTACGAAGGCACAAGGGTGCTCCTTTACGAGCGGGACTTCTACGAGCTGACCTGGGCTTTCCTCCAGAAGGTCTCCTCGCAAGGTGTGCGTCACGTCGAAATCTTCTTCGACCCGCAGGCTCACACCGACAGGGGCGTGGACCTTGAGACGGTGGTAGCCGGCTTACGCCGTGCTCTTAGAGACGGGGAGAGGCGTCTCGGCATCTCTTCGCACCTGATCTTGTGCTTTCTCAGGCACCTAAGCGCCGAGGAGGCCACTGAGACCCTGCGTCAGGCCCTCCCTTTCAAAGAGTGGATCGTAGGGGTAGGCCTCGACTCCTCCGAGGTCGGCCACCCACCCGAAGACTTCAAGGCGGTGTTCGAGGAGGCAGGGAGGTACGGGTTTCGCAGGGTGGCCCACGCCGGAGAAGAAGGGCCACCCGAGTACATCCGGCAGGCGTTGGACGACCTGGGGGCCGTCCGGATCGACCACGGCGTCAGGTGCGTGGAGGATCCTGAGCTGGTACGGAGGCTGAGGGAGGAGCAGGTACCCCTTACCGTATGTCCGCTTTCCAACGTGAGGCTGCGCGTCTTTCCCTCTCTACAGGAGCACCCCGTAAAGCGGATGCTCAGGGAAGGGTTGTGCGTGACGATAAACTCCGATGACCCCGCCTACTTCGGCGGCTACGTGGCCGAAAACTACTCCGCTGTGAGGGACAGACTGAGCTTCGCTCGCGAGGACTTCCGCGCGGTGGCGGAGAACTCCTTTCGGGCCTCGTTTCTTGACGCGAGCGAGAAGAAGATACAGCTTGAGGAGCTCGCGTCCTACTTCCAGACGTAGGCGCAACGAGCGCCCCTTCTAATCCTCTCATCGCACCTCTTATCGGCGCAGGGCCGCAGGCGTAGGACCAGCATGGCCGTGCTGCGCTCCTTCCCCCCTCATCGCCTCGGGGCCGAGCACCCCGCCGGTCGAGCTGTGGGAGCGTAATTCAACGTCCGGTTGGTGCCCGCTTCCTCAGCATAGTCTCAGGATCGGGGTGTAGATTGGCTGGCAAAGCTCGCTTGTCGAGCGCCCAAATGGAAGGGTTTGGAGAGGAGGAATTATGGGTGGTAAGCGCACAAGATCCGTGGCGCGCGGCCTGGCTATTATCGTGGTGTTGGCGAGCCTGTCGGTGGCGAACGCATGTGGATCTGAGACGACTACAAAGAAGGACAAGAGCTCCGGTAGGATGGCAACGGAAGCTAGCTCCCCGGCATCGAACACCGCAGGCGGAGAAAGAAGGTCGAAGAAGATTCCCCAGCCGGTCATACCCGGCGAAATCCCGGTCGCGCCAGAGAGCGAACGGGTCGACCTCGTGATGCCCACCTTCTCGGACCCGACCAACGTCACCAACCCACTGTTCCCGGTCTCCAAGCAGAGGTCGGTCCTGATGGTCGGCCATGTCGATGGCAAGCCGTTCCGGACCGAGGTCACGTTGCTGCCCGAGACCAGGATCATCGAGTGGCAGGGCCAGCGGGTCGAGACGCTCGTCTCCCAGTACACGGCCTATCTCGACGGGCGCATCCAGGAGGTCGCCTACGACCTGTATGCTCAGGCCGACGATGGGTCCGTCTGGTACTTCGGCGAGGACGTCGCTGACTTCGAGGACGGCGCTATCGTGACCAAGGAGGGCACCTGGATCGCTGGCAAAGACGGTCCGGCCGCCATGATTATGCCCTCAGGCCCGAAGGTCGGGGATGTGTACCGGACCGAAAACACCCCAGGTATCGCGTTCGAGGAGGTCACCGTCAAGACCGTGGGTAAGACGCTCGAGGGCCCGCTGGGTCCCGTCGAGGGAGGGCTCGTCGCCGAGGAACTCCATATGGACGGGAAGACGGAGGCCAAGGTCTTCGCCCCCGGCTATGGCGAGTTCTACACGGCCGACGGAAGCGATGTTGAAGCCCTCGCCATCGCCGTTCCGACCGATGCGCTCTCCGGTGACCTACCTTCCGAACTCGATACCCTCTCTAGCGGCGCGCTCGACATCTTCGACGCAGCCCAGTCCAAGGACTGGAACGCGGCTTCGGCCACAGCCAAGAAGATGAGCGGCGCATGGGAGACCTACAGGACGGGCGAGGTTCCGAAGAAGATAGAGCCTCGCATGAGCGATGCTCTCGCGGCGCTCGCCGAGGCTGTCGATGCCAGGAACACCGGGCACGCCCGACAGGCGGCGATCGACGTCGGCCGGTGGAGCCTGGATCTCCGGTTGCAGTACCGGCCACAGACCGAGATCGACCTCGCCCGCATGGGCCTCTGGGCCGCCCAACTCACGGTCGATGCGGCGGCGGGAGACGCAGGCGCGGTTAACGGCGATGTCTTTACCCTCGGCTATATCCGGGACCGGATCCTGAACACCCTGGATGGTACCGAGGCCACCCGCCTCAACACCGAGTTCCTGAAGCTCCAGGTGGCGACAGCCGACGGCGATCTCGCCACAGCATCCGACACCGCCGAGCGTCTCAGAGACACCATCACGCTACTCCAAGAGTGAGCTGGAACATCCCAAATCTGACCGGCCTCGGGTACCTCGACAGCGTTGCCCGACGGACCACCGGGAAAGCTCCTCTTGGCTCTTCGATGCTTGTGAAGAATCTCATCCCGCTCTTATCTCCCGCTCAGCCTGTTCTCACGTTCGTTTGAGATGCTGCACCCACGCCTTAGGTAAACGAAGGCAAGTGGATGGGGCTGATGAAGCGACCAACGAACAAGGACGGGTAGTAAGAAGGCGCCGCGCAGACGCCTGCGAACGGTAGCGATAGAAGAGGAGGACCGATGAGTGGGAAGAGAGTCCTGATGCGTAGCTTGGCGGCACTCGCACTGGCGACAAGCCTGGTAGTAGCGGGTGCGTGTGGGGTCGATACGACGGTAGAGAAGGCGACGGCGGCGAAGGACAAGAACCAATGGAGCTCGATCAAGGCAGCAAGCTCGACGGCCTCGGGATCTAGCTACCGGGGAGGTCTGCCGCAGGGGAGCGAGCCAGTTAAGCTCGATCCGGCCGACTTCTCGAGCAATATCGACAATCCCTACTGGCCAATGAGACCTGGAAGCAAATGGGTTTACAGCGAGACGGACACGAAGGGCACGAACCAGAAGGTCGTCGTCGAGGTCACCGGCAAGACAAAGATGATCGCCAACGGCATCGAGGCCCGCGTGGTACGCGACACGGTCACCGAAAACGGCGCACCGGTCGAGATCACCGACGACTGGTACGCCCAGGACAATGCAGGAAACGTCTGGTACCTCGGCGAGGCTACGGCCGAGTACAATAACGGCAAGGTGACGACGAGGGCAGGCTCCTTCGAGGCCGGCGTCGACGGGGCGCAGCCAGGGATCGCCATGCCGGCCAACCCCGAGCCAGGCCTCTCCTACCGACAGGAGTACTACAAGGGCGAAGCCGAGGATAAGGCCGCGGTCATCACCGTCGGTGAGGAACGGGTTCAGGTGCCCTTCGGCTACTTCGACAAGGGCGTCCTGATGACGCGTGATCTGGTGCCGACGGAGCCAAAGATCCAGGAGCTGAAGTTCTACGCCCCGAACGTCGGCCCCGTGCTGAGCGTGCACACCGACGGCGACGGCGGCCGTGCGGAGCTGGTCAGCTACTCCCGAGCCGGTTAGCCAGCGATCGACACTGGTGAGTAGAGGGTCGAGGAGAACACGGCCCTAGGCGAACGGATGGGAAGGCAAAGAGCGTGTGGGAAAGAGGAAGTCATCGTACGGTGTCAGTTCGCGCGAGGTTAGCACGCCTCGATTGACGACTCACCTGCTGGAGCGCGGGCCTGAGGAGGGTGTCCCCGTATTGTTCGTCCACGGCAACGTCGCCTCTTCTCGGTTCTTCGAGGAGACCCTGGCTGCGCTCCCGCCCCACTACCGGGGGTTGGCTCCCGACTTGCGGGGTTTTGGTAGGGCCGAGCCTAAACCGGTCGACGCCACCCGAGGAATGAGAGATCTCTCTGATGACTTGTACGACCTGATGAATGCCTTGGGCCATGCAAGAGACCAAAAGATCCACTTGGTCGGATGGTCGTTGGGTGGCGGCGTGGTCATGCAGTACGCCATCGACTATCCGGAGGAGGTCGCCTCGCTCACCCTGAGCTCTCCTACACCACCCTACGGGATGGGTGGCACGAAAGACATCACCGGGACGCCTTGCTGGCCGGACTACGCGGGATCGGGCGGCGGACGGGTAAACCTGGATTTCGTTCGTTTCCTGGAGCAAGGTCTCGGGGATGATCCTCAAGACCCGGATAACCCTAGCTCGCCTCGGAATGTGATGAATGCGACATACTTCAAGCCTCCCTTCCGCGTCGCCAGAGAACGCGAGGAGATCTTGATCTCGGAGATACTCAGGACAAAGGTTGGCGACTACAACTACCCTGGTGACAGGATGCCCTCCCCGAATTGGCCCAAGGTGGCACCAGGACGGTGGGGTATAGTCAACGCCTTCTCACCGAAATACTGCGATCTTGGCGCACTCGCAGAGATCGAACCGCGGCCGGATGTGCTGTGGGTGCGCGGTGCCGACGATCGCACAGTCTCGGACACCTCAGCCGCAGACTTCGGATATCTCGGAAAGATCGGTATGGTGCCGAATTGGCCGGGGGAAGAGGTCTATCCGCCCCAGCCGATGGTTTCCCAGATCCGCGCACTCCTCGACGAGTACGCAAAGGGCGGCGGTACTTACCGCGAGGAGGTCTTCGCCGATTGCGGACACACCCCGCACATAGAGAGGCCTGAAGACTTTGGACGAGTCCTCACCGAGTTTCTCCCTTGAGACCGTTCCGGGTCGAGCCTCGTCAAGCCCCAGTACTATTCTGCTTACGGGCCAGGGCGGCGAGTTCGCGGCAGAAGTCAGGGGGTCAAGGACCACGCGGCGCCAGCTAGAAGTCACCCCCACCGAAGTCTCCTCCACCGAAATCCCCGCCGCCCCAGTCTCCGCCGCCCCAACTTCCGGCATCGAAGGATGAAGGGTCGCCCACGTACGTGTAGTCGTTGTCCAGGGCCTCGAAGAGCAGCAGCGCGGTAAGCCAGTCTCCCCCGAAGAAACCATAGCGGGCGTTCCCCAGTTGGTACTCGTATTCCCTGAGCCTCTGCCGCTGGTAGGGATTCATGAGGTGCTCGTTCGCTTTCGCCTGCGCCAGACGGGCTTCGAGCTCCTTGAGTTTCTCCTCCCCCTCACGCTTCTTGCGGTCGGCTTCCGCCGTGGCCGCCTTCAGCCGGCTCGGAGATTGCATGGTCTTCCGGGCGAGGTCGGCGGCTTCCTGCAGCAGGGAGCGAGCATCGGCGAAGTGGCCAGACGACGCGGCGCGTTCGGCGCGATCCATTTGCGCTTCGGCTTCGAGCAGGTTCGAGGAGAGCTCCCCGGGGCTGGGGACCGCCCCGAGGGCGGCCTGGCCGAACTCGCCGAGCGCCGCTTCGTAGTCTCCACGATATTCTTCGAGAGCCTCCCGCGCTCGTACCAGCGCCCCTTCTGTGGCGTACCGTTCGTCGGGGAGTGCATCGCGTGCGGAGATATTGTTCTGCAGCGCCTTCCTGTGCCCGCGGGCCCGCTCCGCTAGGACCTCGACCGCCGCGAGGGTCTGGCGGGGATCGAACTCGTCCCGGCGGGAGGTGCGATCCGCAGCCTCCCTGGCTACCCAGTCGTATTCTGGGCGCAACTCAAGAGGCTCGACCCCAACACCCTCGACTCGCGCGGTCTCCTCGGCTTCTTCGGCCGCCTGTATCTCCTCCTTCGCCACATGAAGCCTGCCGTCCAGGGCTTCATCGGCAGCCCTGTAGTCGTCCATGGTCTTCTCTGCTTCGTAGAGCTTCTGCATAGACTCTGCGAGGAGGCTGCGCCCGCGCTCCAGACGCTCGCGCGCCGAGATGGGGTCGGAGGTGAGCCGGGATGCGGACTCATCGAACTCCTTGGCGAAACCGGTGGTTTTGGCGTCCGAGATCATCGTCTCTACCCACTCCTCCGTTCGCCGATCCAACAACGGACGCTGGGCTTGCAGGTAGCCTGAGACGAGCCGCTCCTGCTCATCGAACTCCTCCAGGCTAGCTGTGAGGCTGGCGAACTCCTCCTCAGCACTCTGACGAGCCTCTTCGATGCGCCGTTTGTCGGCGCGCCGATTCCTGAGCAACAGGAGAATTCCTGCCAGCGCCGCCAAAACAAGGAGTAGACCTCCTCCCCACAGACCGCCCGCACCAACGCCAGGATCATCGGGCGCACCCCGCGCCCCAGGCTCACCCTGAATCTCTCGCGCTCCGGCCACGAGCCCGGCGGCGAAATCCCCATCCTGAAAGTCAGGGACCATTGTATTGTATGCATCCTGGGGGAAGTTGTACGTCGTACCCCAGTCGTCGTTCGTGGCAACCACGACGACCCCGGCATCCTGCGGGACGTGCGCGTTGGTGGCCTCCCTGGTCAGTAGGTTCTGCCGCGCCTTTTGGCCGTCTACCCCCTTGTTCGGCACCAGGAAGGCGTAGAGCGGCTGCCCCGTCTCCTCTTGCGCCGAGTCGAAGGCCTGCTGTACACGCTGCTCTTCGGGGCCGCTGAGCGCTTCAGCCTCATCGTACACCGTATCCGGGCCTTGGCCCGCCGCGAGCGCGGGGAAGATTACGATCGCGACAACGATCGCAAGCCCAAACAGAGGAGCGGCCGTTCTTCTCAGCACACCGGTCAACTAGAGGAAGATTATACTCCTGCGGCTCCTGCGGGGAGTCGCAGAAGCCTCGAAGCCAATTACCACGAGAAGGCAGTCCCGGCTGCTCGCACTCGAATTAGCCGTGCATGAAAAGGGGCTGAAACCCTTATGCGCGGCGCTGAGAGAGCTCTCGGTGTTGTGGGGAGCGCCGGCGAGAGATGGATTCGGGTAGACTGGCGTGGTGATGCCGGATAGGGGATCGAAGGTCTACGACCGGGCGCTACAGACCAGCATGAACTTCCTCGAGGATGTGCTTGGCGACTATCACCCGCGCGACTTCGCCGTGCGGTTGTGGGATGGTACGGCGTGGGAGCCCGAGGCGGGTTGGCCGGCGCGCTTCACGCTGGTCCTCAACCATCCCGGCGCGCTGCGCAGCATGTTCTGGCCGCCGGGTGAACTCGCCTTGGCCGAGGCTTATCTCTTCGGCGACTTCGACATCGAGGGTCGGATCGACGACGTTTTCCCCCTGGCAGACCACCTCCTCGATCGGCGCCGGAATGCGGCCGACCTGCTGCGCCAGGGGAGGTGGCTCCTGAGCCTGCCCAGCGTCCATCGCGGTTATCGCCGGCAGACAGAACGCAAGGCGGTGCGGTTGCGGGGCACTCGTCATTCCAGGGCGCGCGACCGTCGGGCCGTCACCTACCACTACGATGTCCCCGGGGAGTTCTACGCGCTGTGGCTGGACGAGCAGATGGTCTACTCCTGCGCTTACTTCGCCGCGCCCGACGAGGACTTGGACACCGCCCAGGAGCGCAAGCTCGAGTACATCTGCCGCAAGCTGCGCCTGCACAGCGGCGAGAGGGTGCTGGACATCGGTTGCGGCTGGGGAGGGCTTCTCATCCACGCGGCAGGGCACTATGGGGTGAGCGCCCTGGGCATCACTTTGAGCCAGCCGCAGGCCGAGCTGGCGAACGAACGCATCCGCCGAGCCGGACTGGCAGACCGCTGTCGCGTAGAGGTTCGCGATTACCGGGAGATCGAAGACCCCGAAGGGTTCGACAAGCTGCTCAGCGTGGGGATGTTCGAGCACGTAGGCGAAGCCCGCTTGCCAGAATACTTCCGCCGGGCCTACCGTCTGCTCCGCCCTGGCGGCGTCTTTCTAAACCACGGGATCGCCCGCAGCAGTGACTCGCCGGTACTGCGGGGGCCGACATTTATCGGCCGCTACGTCTTCCCTGACGGCGAGCTCGTGCCCCTCTCTAGCACGGTAAGAGCCGCAGAGAACGGCGGCTTTGAGGTGCGAGATGTAGAGAGCCTGCGCGAGCACTACGCGCTGACGTTGAAGCACTGGGTGCGTCGTCTCGAGGAGCACACCTCCAACGCGCGCCGCATCACCGACGAGACCACCTACCGCGTGTGGCGGTTGTACATGTCCGGTTCTGCCCACGGGTTCAGAACGGGTGGGCTCAATATCTACCAGATACTGCTCTCCAAGCCCGACCGGGGAGAGAGCAAGCTGCCGCTAAGTCGGGCCGACTGGTACCGTTGATCGGGTCGTAGTTGAAAGTGTGGCGCCAGCTGCGCCCCTTACTCGCCCACACGATGGTCTCGGGGATCTACGTAGCCTTCTGGCTTCCCTCGAGAACCCTGGCCAGGATGTCAGGCCGGTCGGTCATGATGCCGTCCACCCCGTAGCCAAGCAGGCGACGCATGTCGGCTTCGGAGTCGATGGTCCAGACGTCGACCCGGAGCCCCCGCTCGTGTGCCGCCCGGATGAATCCCGGCGTTACGATGCGCAGCCTGCGGTAAGTTTCGGGTCCCTGCTGCGCCTGGTAGCGGGCCTTAGATAACCCGCTCAGGCCCAGGCGGCTAAGGATATAGAACAAGGTCAGCTCCACGCTCGAAGAGCCTGTCGCCACCCGGCCTCCAGACACCTCGCGAAAGCGGCGGATGGTCGACGTACTCTCGGAGACCACGAGAGTGCGCTCCTCGGCGCCCGCCGACGCGATGATCCGCCAGACTGCCTCCTCGATGCCCGGCCTCTCGCCCTTTATCTCGACGTTGATCGGCACCCCGACGAACTCGTCGTAGACCTCCTCCAGGGTAGGAATCCTTACCCCTTCGCCCCGGAAGGGGAACGTAGCTCCCCCGTCGCGGGTGAACCGGTACCCGGCGTCCAAGCGCTTGAGTTCCGCGAGCGTCATCTCGCGGACTGCCCCGGTGCTGTTCGTAGTCCTGTCAGCTACGTCGTCGTGGACCACGACAACCTGCCCGTCGGCGGTGCTGTGCACGTCGAGCTCCAGCACTCCGGCACCCACCCGGAGGCCCTCCCGGAAACCCTCGAGGGTGTTTTCGGGGGCGATCTTCGCCCCTCCGCGATGCGCTATGTTGACCGGCCAATCCTTGGGTTGGAGAGCCGGATCGTTCTGACTGTCCCGCCTGCCAAGGTACAGACCAGCCAGCATCCCCGCCAGCGCACCAAGCAGGAGCGACCCGGTGCCCAGGCGCACCTCCCAGACCTTCTCCGCGACCCTGGGGCTCGGACCTTCTTGCCTTACAATGAAGTTGCTCACTCCGCTCCTCTCTCTAGCTCCACTGGTATTCAGATCCGTCACTCCCGCAGGACGGTCAGGACAGTTCGCCGTATGCGACGCCGCCAACCGTCTCATTACAACATGGCGCACTACAGCAAACGGCGATGAATTCGTGATGAATCCAGGTCGAATTAACAATGTATACAGGGTTTCTGTCGTCAACCCAAGATAACTCGATCCTACGGCCTTCGGGCTCTGCCAGCTGCTTGCAATGAGGTTGAACCTCATTGCAAGCATTTCAGCACTTCAGCTTGTCAGCTTTTGTCCTCGCCTGTGCTCATAGCTGGCATACGAACGGGCGATTCGCTGTGAGGAGATCATCTCTTCTGCCATGGCGTGGACCGCACGTAGGTTCAGTCATTATGACGCACCATTACATTGTGCGCTCACGGCTCGGAGAACACGTTGTAGCCGAGTCTCTCCAGAAGGGGGGCGCGTCTTCTCACCGTCTCGGGATGAGGATAGAGGGCTGTCAAGCGCACGTTGGGCTGAGACTCGTAGGTTTTCAGGATGTGTGCCGCCCTTTCTCTGGACGCTTCCTGCACCCGGCCCACCTCGATCCCGTTACGGTAGGAAATGCCGGCGCTCAAAAGGATGGTTCCGACGAGCGTGATGAGTAGCAAAGTCCGACCAACGCCAGGTCTTCTTGCGAACAACATCTTGGCCAGCATTGCGTACACGCTCGCCACCGCAAGAATGGAGAAGGTCGTGTACCTAGAGACAGCTGCCTGCCAAACCCCAAACATACCCGAGCGTCCGAGCGTGATGGCACCCAGGATAAGCAAAGAGTAGAAAAAGAGGGAGATCCAGAAAGAATGCTCGCGTAGCACCCCGCTCCTGTACATCGCGAGGAAGCCCCCCAAGGCGACACAGCTAATCACCAGCCCGCCCGCCAAGGCGTATGATGGCCGCCAAAACATCGCGCTCCCCAAGAGGGTTAGAAGATACTGCGTCGCCGCGCCAACATGGCTTAGGATGGAGAGTAGAGGCGGGTGGCCCTGCGGCGTGTTGTAATCGAGGAAGTAGGCGACCCATTCCGCGATGCCGAAGATCCCCCAGATGCCGACGAAGACCTTCTTCCTCGATGTTGGCGCTGGCCCGAGGAGCAGTCCCAGGAGTCCCGCCGGCCATACCAAGAGCCCTTGCGCGGTGGAGAACGAAGCCACGGTAGCACTCCCTAGCGCTGCGACGAAAGCGGGCACCCTTGAGCCGTCACGGCCCGAGGAGTACAGCAAGTAGAGTGCAAGCACACCGAACGTTTGGGTGAAGGCAAAGCTTATTTGGAACCCGAACAGCATGTTCTCGTATTGCCTGAAGCTGAAGATAAGTAGCGCGACCGGAACGAAAAGGATGAGCGGCGACCCAGTCCCTCTGCGGAAGGCCAGCAAGAGCACGACCGCCGTGATGAGAAAACAACTCACTATAAGGTACATCTCGGCTACGTTGTTGTACTTCGTCAGGATGCCCAGCAAGAGCTCGGCCCCCCTGGGGAAGAACATCCTGTGCTCGACGTGCTGGGCGTAGAGGTCTGCGAAGGCTAGCCTACCATTGGACCACTTGCGGAAGACCAGAACCATGTCCCAGGCATCGGCGAAGACGACGTTGACGCCGAATGTATGCACGTAGAGGTAAGGCAGCGCGGCAGGGACCGCGATGAAAAGCCAGGCAACCACGGCGGTTATGCGTTCAAAGGGGCGGGTCCTCACCAACGTTAGCCATGATTTTCTACTCATCCCACCACGTCCTTCAATCTATACTCACTCAGAGCAATGTTGAGACCCTATCCGAAAACCTCCAGGTTGAGCAATACGTGGACGCGGGCCAAGCGAACTAGTGCCAGCCATAGGGACGTGCCGTAAGGGCGCATCCGCTCGGTATGGCTATGACGTCGAAGTAACTCTGGCGGTGACCGAGTAATCCCATGCCACGAGTCTGAACTCGGGCTCCGCACAGCCCCCCGCATACGACACACTTAAATGCAATGCATCCTTTTCGATGTGCGCCTCTTCGATGAAGGGCATGTCGTGTTTCCGATCCTTAGGATCGGAACCGTTTGCCAGCACCACACGATCAGCCTGCGTTCCATCCCTGATTACATCCACGTGGCTACCACCGAACTAAAGCCGCGCGCATCTCTCGATGCACAACGATATCGACCATCTTGGCCCTCAAAGGTCTGTGACTCTACGTCTCGAACACGAGCTAGTATCATTTCTGCTCATCTTAGCATTACGATCCATACTTGTAGTGTAAGCATTGCCTGCAGCTTTGTGCTGTGGCGGGAGCACCTCTGGTCCCGAGGAGGGTTTTCGGCGTCCTACATGAGTGTGTTCGCTAAGAAATGTAGGCTCCGCTTGTGTGCTCGCCTGGTTGTCATCGGTCAGGGAGGGGACTACACTTCCCCTATCTGGTTCCCCGACGTGCAACGGGAGGTGAGTGGTTCGTGACCATCGATGGCGTAGAGCACAGTAGTAGCCGGCCGCTCGCCCGCGGGCGTTCAGTGAACGGGACTTCCTAGGCTAACGGCGTTTCCGATCCTACACCCCTCACCCACAGCCCGCAGACGGGTGGCCACGACCGCTTTCTTGGTAGTCCGTCTTGTTCATAGAAAGGGTGAAGCGAGGTGTAGGGATGATGATTGTGGACAACGCCATATACGTGGACGGCCACCGGGCGAGCGAGCCGCGCACCTTGCGAGAGACCTACGAGGCCCTGCGCAAGGAGCGCGGGGTGGCGTGGATCGGCCTCTACAGGCCAACTGAGGAGGAGTTCGCCTCTGTCGCCGAGGAGTTCGAGCTCCACGAGCTGGCCGTCGAGGACGCTCTGGAGGCCCACCAGAGGCCCAAGCTGGAGCGCTACGGGCAGACCCTTTTCGTGGTCTTGAGGCCAGCCAGGTACCTGGATGACCCCGAGGAGGTCGAGTTCGGGGAGATTCACGTCTTCGTGGGGGAGGACTTCGTGATAACCGTTAGGCATGGCGAGGCCCCCGCTCTGGGTGAAGTGCGCACCAGGCTGGAGGCGGACCCCGAGCTCTTGGTGCGCGGACCGGAGGCGATCCTCTACGCGATCATGGACCGGGTGGTGGACGGCTACGCCCCCGTGGTAAGGGGCCTGGAAAACGACATAGACGAGATAGAGGTCGAGGTCTTCTCCGGCAACCCCGGCGTCAGCAGGCGCACCTACGAGCTCTCGCGGGAGGTGATCGAGTTCCAGCGAGCGGTCAAGCCCCTTAGCGGCATGCTCGCCAACCTGATCGCGGGCTTCGAGAAGTACAAGGTGGACCCCGAGCTACAACGCTACCTGAGGGACGTTCAAGACCACGCCATAGAGGTCACAGAGAGGGTCGCCGGCTTCAAGGACCTTCTGCAGAACATCCTCAGCGTGAACCTCACGCTCGTCGGGTTGCAGCAAAACGAGGAGGTCAAGGCTCTCTCGCAGGCGTCCATCCAGCAGAACGACGAGGTGAAGAAGATCAGCGCCTGGGCGGCGATCCTGTTCGCCCCGACCTTGGTAGGGACCGTCTATGGGATGAACTTCGACCACATGCCCGAGCTGCATTGGCTGGTCGGCTACCCGTTCGCGCTGGCGCTGATGTTGCTGGTCTCCGTCTCGCTCTACCTCGTGTTCAAGCGCCGAGGCTGGCTCTAGGGGGAGGAAACCGGCCAGCCCGAGAAGAGAGTTGAGAAGAGGGAGGTCCGCCTATGGACTTCAACGAGAAGGTGCTCTACCACCAGATCCATCCGGCTAAACTTGCCGCGGACGTCAGCGGCTCGATAGTCTCCACTTACCTGATGTGGCATCGGAGGTTGGCTTGGGCCATGTTCGCGGCGTTCGTGCCCGCTGTCCTAGCGTCAGTGTTGGTTATAAGGTACGCGGACCTGGATCGGAGGAAGCACTCGCGCTTCGGGTGATACATGCGCCGCTACATGGACCGGCGAGTTATGGACGCGTGGCGCTTCTTTGGGCAAGTGGTGATGTGGGTTGGCGCATGGTACCGAGTAGGCATGCTCGTTCCCATAGGGGTAGCCACAGTCGTCGCAGCTTGGGTCTCTGGGCTCTGGCGTAAGCCGACAAAGTAGGGAACTCAGCCCTTACTCTCGGCCGTCCATATCCTTTGGAGCGGGCATGTGAAGTTCGATGTAGTTCCATTCGACAGAAGACGCTAGCCTGCCAGACTTGGGCCTTCTCATGGCGATGCTCGCCGTTTGCCAGATCCCTAAGCTGTCGTCCGGCTTCGGTCTCCGAGACGGCTTTTGTGGCATCTTCCAAGGAGTAGCCGCGGCTGTGAGCCAGATCCTTAGCCTGGCGCAGAAGGACTTCCTCCGCCATTGCAGCATCGGCGTCGACGATGTCGGAGTCCGACATGGAACTGGTGGAGGCGAAGTTCACAGAATGAACCTTCTATAGGCAACTCGTGAACAAGCCTCCAGCCGATGTCATGGAACCCGGCGGATGGCATCATGCTCATGGTGTCGACCCGGTTGACGACCGTAGTTGGCAAGAAGGAGGTAGCTGCTGTGTCGTCGGAGGCTGAACAGAACAAGGCCATCGTCCGCCGCTTCTTAGAGGAGCTGGTCAAAGGGAACCTTGATGTCATAGACGAGGTGCTCAGCCCCGACTTCGTCGACCGCGCACTGATGCCTGGACAAGGCTCGACCCGCGAGGACTTCAAGCGGACGATAGCGGGGATCCTCGAGGCCTTCTCTACCACCAGCTACACCATAGAGGAGCAAGTCGCCGAGGGCGACACGGTCGTCACCAAGTACAAGGAGGGTCACGTCAGTCGGGGTGAGTTCGCCGGCCTACCTCCTACCGGGCAGGAGCAGACCAACGAAGGCATCTACATCCACCGCATATCCGGAGGCAAGATCACCGAGGAGTGGAGCCTGGTTGATGCTCGTCCGGTAATGGAGGATCTCGCGCACGAGCTGCGCGAGCGAGAGCGCATAGAGCAGGAGCTCAGGGTGGCCAGGCGCATCCAGCAGGCCTCGCTGCCCAAGGAGGTGCCCACAATAGAGGGCTGGCAGATCTCCCCCTTCTACCAGCCAGCCAGGGAGGTGGGAGGTGACTTCTACGAGTTCTTGGAGCTAGACGACGGGAGGGTGGGCTTCGCCGTGGGGGACGCAACGGGTAAAGGCATGCCGGCTGCATTCGTGATGAGCGCGACTTGCGCGTTGCTGGGAGGTGTGGCTACAGCTTCGGGCGCCTCGCCGGGGGAGGTACTAGCACGAGTCAACGAGGCGCTGTTGGCACGCATCCCCTCCAACATGTTTGTCACCTGCTTCTACGCCATCCTCGAGCCAGAAAGCGGACGTCTTGTGTACGCCAACGCAGGCCACAACCTTCCCTGCCGTAGTAGGCGCCACGACGGCCGGGTCGAGGAGCTCAGGGCCAGGGGAATGCCCCTGGGACTTATGCCGGGGATGCGCTACGAGGAGGAAGAAGCTGTTCTGGTGCCCGGAGAGAGCGTCCTTCTCTACAGCGACGGGCTCATAGAGGCCCACGACCCTAAAGGCAGGATGTTCGGAACCCCCCGACTTCGGAACCTCCTGACCGAGTACCCGCCTGATGCGGAGACCCTCAACGCACTGCTGCTGAAGGAACTGAAGCGCTTCACTGGGGAAGGTAGAGAGCAGGAGGACGACATCACCCTCCTTACCCTACGACGTTCCGCATCCCTACGCTCAACGTCCGGGAACGCCCTCAAGGCGAAGTTCGGAGAAGACTCCTTCTACGAGGTCAGGTGAATAGGTAACGAAATCCCGCTCCTCCTATGGCCCAGGAAGAGGTGCTCCGGCTCTCTCTAAGAGATTCATCCTTGGGCCGGTAGGTGAGGTAGAGACCGCCCGTGGAGAAGGTTCTCGAGTCTACCAACTCCAGCTTCGTCTATTCCTCTCCTTCCTCAAAAAGGCGCTTGCCGCTTCCCACCAATATCGGATGGATCATCAACTTCAGCTCGTCGAGCAAGCCGTAGGGCAGGAGCGAGCGGACCAGCGCGCCGCTGCCGGAGATTACGATACCCCTACAGCGACGGGCTGGTAGAGGCTCACAGCCCCATAGGTGAGATGTTTGGCTTCCCCAGGCTTCAGACCTTCGTCGCCGAGCACGGCGAGGAGCAATCTCTGGGAGACTTCCTCATAAAGGAGCTGTATACCTTCGTAGGGGAGGACTGGGAGCAGGAGGACGACATAACCCTTATTACCCTGGAGCGTCCCACGTTGCGAAGCTGAACGTGCGAGAAGCCCCCGAAGTTCGGATACACAGATCGCGCATAGAACGCCCTCTGAGAGGCGCGAGGATGGTTTCTGAGGCCCGCAACGCCGCATGCGAGGGGTCTAACATGTTGTGGTGCTGTATAAAGATCCAGGGACGTGAATAGGCGTTGGCCTTATGGGTATCCAGACTTCGGAAAATGATCCTTCCACGCACTCGGATGAATAGACTGTATAAAATGGCTTGTCGCTGGCAAGCTGCGGGAACAAACGCACAAAGGAACGCTCGAGACGGTAGGAGCTGGATCAGATGAAGCAACTACACACTGAGATCGAGATCGGCGCCTCCGCTTGGCGCGTGTGGGAACTGCTTACCGATTTCGCTTCGTACCCTGAGTGGAATCCTTTCATCCGCAGCATCAGCGGAGAGCCCGCTCCTGGGGAGCGTCTTCAAGCCCGCCTGGAGCCTCCTGGAGGGCGGGCCATGACCTTCAAGCCCAAGGTCCTAACGGCTGAACCTAACCGCGAGCTGCGGTGGCTAGGCCACCTACTGGTGCCTGGCCTGTTCGATGGTGAGCACTCCTTCACCATCCAGCCGCTGGAAGACGACCGTGTTCGGTTCATCCAGCGAGAAGCGTTCAAGGGTCTGCTCGTTCCTCTGTTTGCCCAGAGCCTTGAATCCAACACGCGGCGGGGGTTCGAGGAGATGAATCACGCCCTCAAAGAGCGTGCCGAGGCGGCTCCTAGGGAGCAAGACTAACCTCCGTACCTCGCAGAAGAACGCACCTTCCACGCACTCCTGTGAACAAAGGGCTGCTTGCGGTTCTTCCGGCTTCCTAGGGAGCACAAAAGACCGTGAGAGTGTTGCCCAGCGGCCTTGGTGGGGAACATGCGCATCTACCCCAACAGAAAGGCTAGGTGGCACGCGTGAATCTGTTGCTGAACCCCGAAGTCTGGGTCGCCTTCTTGACGTTGCTGGCTTCAGAGATCGTCCTTGGCATAGACAACATCGTGTTCATCTCGATCATCGTGGACAAGGTACCCGAGGAGAGGCAGGCGCTTACCAAGCGGCAGCCATCCACGCCAGGACCCGACGGGTTAGAATAGTAGGCCACTACCACGCACGAAGGGTTCTGGATGGAAGAACGGATCCTCCTGGTCGAAGACGACGCCAACTTCAGGGAGGTCTTCACGCGCGCGCTGGGGGAGGCGTTGGCCCCCGAGCGGCTCGCCTTCGTGGAGGCCGAATCTCTGGCGGACGCGCGCGGCTGAGTGAGAGCGGCCTGGATGGAGCGCTGATCGACGTGACGATGCCCGACGGGAACGGGCTAGACCTCGTAGAAGAGATCCACGACGGTGACCCAGGCCCACGCATCCCGACTCCGGTGTTGACGGCGAGCCTGGATACCTCCGTAGCTGGCCGTGCCATCGAGGCGGGCGCGATGGGGGCGCTCTCCAAGCTGGCTTCGATGCCGGAGACCGTAGATGCGATAAGGAGGCTGACCGACGCCGGACGCTCCGAGGTATGAGCACACCCCCGGATAGATGGAGGCAGCATCTCTGGTGCCCTCGCTCCCGATGCGCGAACACGAAGACGAATGAGAGGACGATGCGAGCATGACGAAGGTTCGTGTGTTGCTGGGGGTACTGGCCGTGCTAGTGCTCGTGGGGTCCGCAACGGGATGCGGGCTGGTTTCCGACCAGACCAAGCAAGAAGCGAAGAAGAAGGTGGAGGCCAAAGGTCAGCAGGCTAAGCAGGAAGCTAAGAAGAAAGTCGAAGCCAAAGGCCAACAGGTCAAGCAAGAGGTGAAAAGGAAGGTGGAGGCCGGCCAGGAGGATCTGAAGAAGAAGGTAGACGATCTACAAAAGAAGGTGGAGGTCGGCAAGGAAGATCTGGAGAAGAAGGTGGACGACGTGCAGGAGGACGTGAACGATCTCCAGAAGAAGGTAGACGAGCTCCTGAAGATGGCCCACGCCTTAGAGCAGCAACGCCAGAAGGAGTAGAGTAGGCAGACATCCGAGGCGCAGCGCTGGTAGCCAGCACGGGGGCATCCGATGCACCGACCGCGGGTCCACAGGAAGCTCAACTTCGGAGAACGCGGGGTAGGCGAAGTTCGCAGTAACTACCTTCTACGAGGTCGGGTGAATAGATCCCGTTTGCTGCTGGCCTACGCTGTGCGCCCCTAGCGTGCACCATGAAGCGGAAAGAACTCGATCACGTCCGCCTCGATCGTCGGTACCCCCTGATAACGGGCCACGCTGACGCGGTGGTTACCATCCTCGACGAAGTACGAATCCCCAATCACGTACAGCCTGACTGCCGGCAGGTCTAGCCCGCTGTGGAACGCCCGATCCACCCTCTTCCACCTCTCCGCAAGGCTCGCCTTCGCGGGCATGAAGCCGCGATCGAAGACCTCGTAGCGATCCACGCTGCCAACTATCTTCGAGACCTCGACGTCCCTCAGGCCCAAACGATGCCTATTGTGCGCCAGGTGCCCTTCCCTGATCTCGCCGAAGGCCAGCAGCCGGCTGCATTCACGCCGCAAACGGGCCGCGATGCGCACGAAGAAGGCTCGACGCCGGGCACGGTCGAAGTCCGCCTCGGCCTGTACCTCAAGGCTCATGTAACTGATCACCGCCGGGCAGCCTCCTTCTTGCCACCAACACGTACCTGACTAGTGGCTTGATGATACGGGCAAAACCGGACGCGATCGTTCCTAATTGATGACGAAAGTTCAAGGGACGGTGATCTGAGGGACAAGCGACGCCCGCCTCGGACGCGCGGCATCTCTGGCGCAGTGGAGCGTGGTCGTGGGGGATCCGACCTCCTTGCCTTCGCGTAGAGTCGAAACCCCGGTGCCCTTGGCGTGATGGAAGGGAAAGGAGAGGGGGCACCGGGCCTATTGATGCCCATTGTGTACGCGCGGCATTACACTCGGATAACAGCTCGGCAAGAGCTTGGTAACGAAACGCTTCCCGGCCCGCGTTCTATGGGGTCTCGACTCCTTCGTACGGTGACTAGACCAAGGAGCGAACCCGCCGCACTCCTTGAACCGTCTTGGACGAATCTACGGCGGGCAGGGGTGGGAAGGATCGTGCAATGATAGTTACTCTCGTGAGGAAGGCTGGTTAGTGAAGCGACGATCGGTGTGATCATGCGCCGAATCGTAGGCCTGAGCGCGCTTTCGCCTTGGCCGCCTCTTCTTGCCGGAGCTTTTGCGGTGCAGTGGTTTCGAGCGAGACGAGCAACCGCTCCGAGATTCTTGCGATGCCTTCGACTGCGAAGTAGAAGGCCTGGTCCAACGCGCCTGGCTGGTCGATCCAGGTGCCTCTGCTAGGCTCTCGTCGAGCACTCCTGGTATCGTGAAGGGACACAGCAATGGCCGGAAGAGGCGAACCTACGGGCAAGACCACAACTTCGTGGAGGTGGGACAACTTCCCGCTTCCCGAGCCCCACATGGTCGGGATTCTGCTCAGCGAGGCGCTGCACCTCGCTCGACCATGGAGACTGCCCGGGAGCGGGCGACTCTATAGCGGCGTCGGATGGACGCTGGTGGGAGCTGGTGTCGCGATCTCGGCCTCGGCAGTGCGAGCAGCATCCGATGTCGACCTAGAGCGACCCTCCGACCTCGTTTCGACGGGGCCTTACGCCACTAGCCGCAACCCGATGTATGTTGGCTGGACCTTGCTGTATCTCGGAGTTGCATCCCCGTCCCGAGGAGTCGCAAGGCCACCAACGAGACCCTGTTCTCCAGACGTTCGCGTACCTTGAGCCCCTTGGGGGTAGGAACACACTAGCGAGGGAAGGAGCAAGAAGCGCCGATGAGCGAGCAAGCCAAAAAGGTGAAGAACAAAAACATCCCCGAGTGGGCACAGGGGCTCTACTACTCCAGCGGGCTCATGAGTGAGGTCCTTGTCTACCACGATAGCGAGGCCATCTACTTCGAGCACAGGGGCAAGAACAGC
>Ga0126312_10000376_pt1 | contig 25646 bp, 22 predicted proteins | sample Plot104A_FD_92537 | JGI IMG/M metagenome (GOLD analysis project Ga0126312, IMG submission 92537) | Serpentine soil microbial communities from UC McLaughlin Reserve, CA, USA - Plot104A | ecosystem: Environmental > Terrestrial > Soil > Grasslands | place: USA: UC McLaughlin Reserve, Lake County...
GCGATGAGTCCCCGGAGCCTGGACCAGATGCTCGCGATCGAGGACGAGTCCGGCGTGAGCGCCACTTACAGCCTCCTGGGGTTGCTGTTCGAGGAGGTAAAGGGCGAGATCCAGGCAGGTGGTCACTGCATCGCGTTCCACTCCTACGATCACGAGGTCGGTCGCGGCCGCCTCTCGAATCCGCTCTACTGGCTGCTGGACCGATGGCGGGGAGGGCCCGCCGCGGTCGCCCGCAATGGCCAGCCCCGGCAGCTCAACCGGTGTCGGGAGCTCGACTTCCGGGTCAAGGGGTATCGCCCGCCTAACTCGCGCATCACGCGCGAGCTGACCGACGCGAACCTCTGCTTCCATAACTTCGAATGGCTGGCGAGCGGGGTGCGCTCACTGGGAGCGTCGGCCCCTCGGATGGAGAACCGGCTCGTGAAGATCCCCATCCTGGTCGACGACTTCGACCTCTTTCGCGGAGTGCCGTACGAAGAGTGGGAGAGGCGTGTCCTCGAGACGTTGCGCCGACATGAGGTCGGCACGGTCTGCCTACACGACTGCTACGCGCAGCTCTGGCTCCCTTACTACCGCGATTTCCTCGCACGGATACAGGAGCTCGGACGCCCGCGTACGCTGGATGAGGTCGCGGCCGACGTGACCTTCGCCCAGGCGGCCTAGGCGATGGCCGACCGCCCGGTCACGTGCTCGTACAGGGTCACGGTCCGTCCGATCTGATCGTCCAGATGGAACGAGGACCGGACGCGAGCTCGCCCGGCCTCGCCCATCCGCCTTCGAAGCGCCGGGTCGCGCGAGAGAGCGAACAACGCCGCCGCCATCTGGTGTGAGTCTCGGCGCGGGATCACGCAGCCCTCCTTCCCGTCGGTGACCGCCTCGCGCGTTCCCCCGCAGTCGGTCACCACGACGGGGAGCCCGCAGGCCATCGCCTCGAGGACAGCGTTCGGGATTCCCTCGGAGAGGCTCGCGTGAACCAGCACGTCGGCCGCGTGAAGACGTTCGCGCACCTCCAGCGGTGTCAACTGGCCCATGACGCGGACTTGATCCCGCAACCCAAGGTCGTCGATCGTTCCCATCACCTGATCGCGATCGGCGCCCTCACCCACGAGGTCGAAGCGGGTCGGAACGCCCCGGTCGAGCAGGAGGCGGACAGCGTGGAGCGCGTACTGATGGCCTTTGTGCCAGGCAAGCTGACCCACGCTGACCAGTCGCAGCTCCGTCCGAGGTACGCTCGCCATCGGAGCGGGGCTGAAGAACTCCGGGTCGACCGCAGGGCGAATAAGCCACGCCTTCGCCGGGTCGAGACCATAGTTGGCCGCCTCCCTCCTGATGGCCTCGGACACGCAGTGCACGGCGGCGCTCCTGTGGAGGACGGTCGGCAGTCGGCTGACCCAGTCCTCGTTGCCCGGGGTGTGAGGGAAGACGGCGACTCCCCGGTTGCGGCAGCTGACAACGACCGGGCAATCCCATACGTCCATCAATGGGAGGTGGCGAGCGGCCGCGGTCTCCCATTCGAAGTGCACGACGTCCGGGCGCATCCGCGCCAGCCGCGCGTACCTCCGGAGTAAACCGGCGGTCGTCCGCCAGGGGGGCTTGTCGGTTGACGGGGGCACGGGCTTCCTCACGGCCTTGAGCAGCGCCACGAGCCGCGCAGGGCTCCCGGCCAGAAGCCGCACACCGTCCCAGGTCGCGCCGATCACTTCCACGAGCCGCCGCTCGCGCCAGTGAGGCACGCACAGGAGGTCCACTCCTCGCAGCCGCGCGTGGGCCTTCCGGCGCGGAACCGTGGACGCGACAGTCACCCGGAAGCCTCGGACCGCGAGCCCCTCGAGCTTCAACCGCAGGAAGGTTGTGGGTGGCCACCGAAGCCCGACCTCGAGCAGGTAGAGGGGCTTGCCTTCGTGCCGCGGCCCGCGCGGCAGCGCCGCGGCTACTCCACACATCCCACGGTCCCGGTGACCAGAGCCTCGAACTCCCGCCGCCGCTCTGGGAGCGTGTGGCCGGCGAGGAACGTCGCCCTCGCCGCGGACCCAAGCCGCTCTCGCAGGCGAGGGTCGCCGGCGAGACGACTGATCTGGCTCGTCAGCTCCCGCTGCGATTCGAAGAAAAGGGCGTCCCGCTCGTCCGACAGCACTTCGCTCATCTGGGCCTTCCCGTGAACCAGGATCGGCAGGCCGAGGGCCATGTACTCGTAGAGCTTGAAAGGAAACCCCGCGTGCGACCAGCAGTCGCTGTAGGCGATGTCACAGGCTCGCGCAGCGGACATCGCGGCGTCCCGCGGAAGAGCACCGAGGAAGAAGACGCTGCTCCCAAGCCAGCCCGCTGTCGACGCTCGGCGCTCGTGCTTCCGGAGGTCCGGACCGTCGCCGATCACAACAAGGCACAGGCGCGGCCCGGCTTCCGCCCCGTGTCGGTCATGTGCGATCTCCCCCCAGGCGTCGAAGAGTGGCTCGAGGCGCGAGCAGATCAGCGCGCCGACGAAGCAGGCCGCCACGGCATTCCGGGGCAGGCCGAGCTCCGTCCGGTCCCCTGGCGGGAGCTTGGCCAGGTCCGGCTCGGCGGCGTCACGCAAGACCTGAACGTTCACGTGCCCATGCCGCTCCGTGATCAGCCTCGCGTGCGCCTCGTTGACGGCGAGGACGAGGTCGGCCGAAGAGAACGACAGCCTTTCGAGCCTGCACCAGATCGGGCGGTAGAGGGCTCGGGCGGCCGGCCGACGCGTCGTCTGCGCGATCTCGAGTGACCGAATCCCGGCGACGTCGACGAGCGCGAGAACGCGGTCACGTAGCAGATGCTTGATCAGGGCAATCGCCGGGGCGTTGAGGGCCGTGTTCGTGAGGACGACGGCCGGGCGCTCGCGCAGCGCCCTCAGCCCCCACCATGGGGTGAGAAGGACCCGTTGTAGTGCCCCGGCGAACGCGCGCGCCGTCCCGCGGCTGCGCCGCATCGGCTTGGCACCCGTCGGGAGCGACGGCTTGCCGGGGGCGAAGGCCTCCGGCGTGTACCCGATCCCGGCAAGCCATCGCTGAATGCGGCCGAACCGCAGCTCCGAGGCCGCGGGGGTGGAGGCGGGCACTACCTCGGCGGGCAGCATCCACGCTGCGCCTCGCCCCGCGGCGGCGTTCCCTCCGGTGCGCGTCCCCGGGTGCGCTCCGGCGGTCGCTCTCCGCTCGCGAGCGCCGAGCACTCGCTCGTAACATGCCTGTAGCTCGTCCAGCGTCCGGCTGACCTCGAAGCGCCCGGCGACGTCCGCCGCCGCTGCTTCTCCCAAGCGGCGCGCCGTGGCGGGGTCCTCTGCAAGCTCCGCCAGGGCAGCCGCGAGAGCCGGCGCATCGCCCGGCGGTATGAGCCTGCCGGTCCTGCCGTCATGGACGATCTCGGGGATCCCCCCGCAGGCCGTCGCGACCAAGGGCAGGCCGGCACTGGCGGCCTCGAGCGCGGCGTTCGGGAGCGCGTCGGGGTGCTTCGATGGGACCGCGACGACGTCGGCCGCCCCGAGAACGATCTCGATGTCGCGGCGGAAGCCGAGCAGCCGCAGCCGGTCGCCCAGGCGAAGCTCATCGCGGAGTTCGAGCAGCGCGCGCTCGTGGTGCTCCTGTCCAGGGGCCGCGTCGCCGGCGATGAGGCCTACCGCGCCCAGCTCCGAAAGGCACGGCTCGACGAGCGCACGCGCAAGGATGTCCTGACCCTTCCAGTCGCTCAGTCGGCCGACGACAGCGACCACGAAAGGCTCCGCGGGAAGACCGAGTGCCGCCCGGGCGTTATCGCGCGCCACCGGCCGGGGCACTCGCACGATTCCGTTGCGGAGGACGAAGGCGCGCTCGGAGCCGTCGAATTGCGCCGCGACCGCCGCGGAAACGCAGGGAAGGGCATCGGCACGGAGCAGGCGACGCCGGAACAGCGGCCAAAGCGCACTCCCCAGCCTCCCGCCGGCGCCGTCGTAGATCTCTCGCACGTGTGTGACGTGGGCCGCCCGGGCAGCTGCCGCGATCTGCTGTCCTCCGAGCACGATCGAGGTATTGGTGTGCACGATCGCGGCGGTCCGGTCACGCGCCAGCCGGCCGAGCTCGCGCCGAGCCCGGGCTAGATGGGCCACATTCGCGGTGAGTCCATGGCCGGTCAGGAGTCCCCGTCGAAGCACGGGCAGCGGTGCGTAATAGGTCTCGATGCCTGCATCCTCTAGCCGGGTCGCGAGCTCGCCGCTTTTTTCCGGGAGCACGACGAGAGGCCTGTAGCGCGGGGGATCCAGCCCACTCGCAAGGGCGTATAGCTGGAGATCGGCGCCGTAACCGCTGACCGACGGGTGAAGAAAGAGGACCGTGTGAGGCACGCCTGCTAGCCGTTGTGGGCGGGCTGGTCAAGACTGCGGGCGACACGGTATCGACCGAGTCTTGCCGAAGCGAGGTTCGAGACCGGCGCTACCGGATGGAGCTAGCCGGACTCGAACCGGCGACCTCCTGGGTGCGATCCAGGCGCTCTCCCAACTGAGCTATAGCCCCGTGGGCCACCCGCCCGGGGCGGGAGCGCTCCCATGGTAGCGGCGGTGCAGTCCTCCTCCGGGGCGGCGTGGGGCCGATGGGGCCCCAAGTACGCTTTCGTGCGAGGGTGCGGCGCTAGATGAGCTTCCGGACGTGGCTACGCGTCTTCTTCTTCTCCATCGTGATCATCCCGATGATCGCTGTCGCGTTCGTGCTGTTCGAGCTCAGCTCAGACAGTGAGACCGGGCGTGCTGACGCCGCGATAGCCGCGGGCCTGCACAACGCGTTCGCCGTCTACTCCGACGATGCCAGGCGGGCGACCCCCGCGCTCCGTGCCGCGGCCCGCGACCAGCAGCTGCGCGGCGCCCTCGTCGCGCGCGACGACCGCACCGCGGCGGCCAGGATGGACGTGCTCCTCCGTACCGATCCCGAGCTCGCGGCGATCGCGTTCTACGAGCCGGGCGGCAAGCGCGTCGCAGCCGCCGGCTCGCCCGACGCCATCGCCGCGAGGAGCGTCCCGCTCAGCCGGGCGAGCGGCGGGAAGTTCGGGACGCTCGCGGTGTCCGTGACCTACGCCGACGCTTTCGTGCGCGAGGTCCAGCGGCTGTCGGATCGCGAGGTGAGCCTCTTCAAGGGTGGCCGGCGCCTCGCCTCGACCCTCAAAGGCGAGAGGACGAGCCCCGAGCTCGGTGCCCCTGACGAGTCGCACGACTTCGACATCGACGGCACGGAGTATCGCGGCCGTGTCGATCGCGTGAGCGAGCCGGTGGGAGCGCCCGTGGACATCGCCGTGTTCGATCAGTCGCAGGACGTGACCGCGGCGATCGCGCACAGCCGCGTGCTGATCGGCGCCATCCTGGTCGCGGTGCTGGTGGCGGCGCTCGGGTTTTCGGCGCTCGTGGTCGGGGCGCTGCAGAACCAAATCGGCAAGTTTCTCGAGGCGGCACGGCGCCTGGCGCGCGGCGACTTCGCGCACCCCGTGCCGACATCGGGGCGGGACGAGTTCGCCGCCCTCGGCCAGGAGTTCAACAGCATGTCCGAGCAGCTCGCCGGCAAGATCGACGAGGTCGAGCGCAAGCGGCGGGAGCTGGAGGAGACGATCCGGCGAGTGGGAGACGCCTTCGCGTCGGGCCTCGACCCCCAGCAGGTGGCCGAGATCACCCTGCAGTCGGCGGTCGACGCCTGCGAGGCACGCGGGGGCCGCGTCCTGGCGCTGGACGCGCGCGTGTTCCGCAACGTCTCGACGGGCGCGCTCGAAGGAACTGTCGGCGACTCGCTCCAGGCCGCGGAAAGGGCCGCCTTCCGGCCGACGCCCTGCGTGGGCAAGGAGCTCATGGAGGGTCCCGAGGAGGATGGCGAGGACGGCCCGCGGCGCGTCTTCCCGGCCAGCGTCGACGGCGCCCACGCGATCGCCGTGCCGATGACGGCGCGGCTCGGGTCGAGCGCGACGGCGCAGTACGTCGGCGTGGTCTCGATCGCCCGCGACGACCGCGAGTTCACGCGCGAGGAGCAGGAGCTGCTCGAGTACCTCGCCGGTCAGGCCGTCGTCTCGATCGAGAACGCCAGCTTGCACGAGACCGTCCAGCGCCAGGCCTTGACCGACGAGCTCACCGGCCTCGCGAACCTCCGCGAGCTGCACACGGTCCTCGACCGCGAGGTCGAGCGCTGCCGCCGGTTCGCCAGTCCGCTCGGCCTCGTGATGCTGGATATCGACGACTTCAAGCAGATCAACGACATGCACGGCCACCAGCAGGGGGACGAGGTCCTGGCGGCGGTCGGCGCGGTGCTGCGCGACCACTCGCGGGACATCGACGAGCCCGCACGCTACGGAGGCGAGGAGCTGGCGGTGGTGCTGCCCGAGACCGCCGCCGACGGCGCGGCGCAGCTTGCCGAGCGCATGCGCGACGCGGTCGAGCGGCTGCGCGTCTCCGCGGCGTCAGGCGACGGCAAGCTCGCGGTCACGGCCAGCTTCGGCGTCGCCTCGATTCCCGACAGCGCCGCCGACAAGGACTCGTTGATCGCGGCTGCGGACGCCGCGCTCTATCGCGCCAAGCGAGCCGGCAAGAACCGGGTTGAGCGCGCGGGCCCGGTGCCCACGCCTCGCTGAGCCGTCGCGCCGACCTCGATAGGGTTCCGCTGCGATGGGTGTTCTCGAGGACGCCATCCGCGAGCACCTCGAGCTCAAGCGCAAGCACGGCGCGAGCGAGGAGGAGGTGGAGCGGAAGGAACTGGAGGCCCTGGGCCCGGCCCGGCGGGAGTTCGAGGGTCCGGCCGAGGAGGCTGCGGCGGACGAGGCCTTGGAGCGCGGAAACCAGGCCGCCGAGCCGGATGAGGAGGAGCCGGACCTGTTCGACCACGAGCCGGAGCCTCTGTTGGAGGCCGAGCCGGCATACGACCCCGAGCCACCCGAGCAGCCTCCACTCGAGCCGGCTCCGCCGGAGCCGCCCGCCGCCGAGCCACCCACCACGCGCCTGCCCGAATCGTCCCCGGTCGAGGGAGACTTCGCGGCGGACGAGGAAGAGGAGCCTGAGGACGAGCGCTCGCGGCGGGACTGGGACTTCGACTAGGAGGTCCCCAGAAGGAGTTGCGGCGGAGGCCGCCCGCCCCGGCGACCCCCGCCTGTTCGCAACCCAGCGGCGTCCCGTGCCGCTAATCGACGGAACCCTCCATGCCGTCGTACCGGGCTTCTCGGCTTGCCGCCGCGGCGCAATTAGAAAGCCGCCCGTCCCCTAGACAGGTGTTTCGAGGACCTAGCTGATGTAGCCTCGCGTGGTGGCCGCCTCGACCACCCGCTCGATGCCGAGCGCGAAGGCAGCGATCCGCAGCGAGACGTCGTCCTCGCGGGACTTGGCCGACACCTCACGGAAGGCCTTGCGCATGATCCGCCCGAGCCGATCGTTGACCTCGCGCTCGTCCCAGCGGAAGTGCTGGAGGTTCTGCACCCACTCGAAGTAGGAGACCACGACGCCGCCGGCATTGGCCATAACGTCGGGCACTACGTTGATGCCCCGGTCCTCGAGGATCTCGTTGCCGGCGGGCGTGGTCGGGGCGTTCGCGCCCTCGACGATCATCCGGCAGTTCAGCCGGTCGGCGTTCCCCCTGTGGATCATGCCGCCGAGCGCCGCAGGGATGAACACCTCGCACTCCGTCTCCAGCAGCTCGACGGGGCTGACCTGCTCCACTCCTTCGGCGTCGAAGTCGACGAGATTGCCGCCCTCGGCGACGTGGCGGGCGAGCTCGTCGGCGTCGATGCCGCCCTCCGCCCGGATGGCACCGCTCGCTGCGGAAGCGCCGACGAGCCTGGCGCCGAGCTGCTGCATTATCCGAGCGGCCCAGGAGCCCACGTTGCCGTAGCCCTGGACGACGAAGCGGGTCTCGGAGGGAACGAGGTCGAGTTGAGGTGCGGCCTCCCGGTACATGTAGACCACGCCCCGACCCGTGGCCGACTCGCGGCCGTACGAGCCCTCCAGCGCGATCGGCTTGCCGGTCACGCACGCCGGCGTGTGGCCGTGGAGCTTTCCGTACTCGTCCATCAGCCAGGCCATCGTCTGCGCGTTCGTCCCCACGTCGGGCGCGGGGATGTCGCGCGTGGGCCCGAGCACCTTCTCGACCTTGTCCATGAAGGAGCGCGCGACGGACTGGACCTCCGACCGCTCGAGCTCGTGCGGGTCCACGTTCACTCCACCCTTCGCGCCGCCGTAGGGAATGCCGACGATCGCCGTCTTCCAGGTCATCAGCTCGGCCAGGGCGCGCACCTCGTCCAGGTCGACCTCCGGGTGGAAGCGGATCCCTCCCTTGTAGGGGCCGCGCGCGCCGTTGTGCTGGACGCGGTAGCCCGCGAAGACGCGGACCTTGCCGTCGCTCAGCTTGACCGGGATCTGGACTTGCACCTCCCGGTAAGAGGTGCGGAACACCTCGGCCAGGTCGTCGCGAAGGCCGAGTCGCTCGGTCGCCTGGTCGAAGTAGTGCCGAACGATCTCGTGGTTGGAGACTTCGGCACGCTCGCCGGGCGGCGGCGCGCGGTCGCTGCCGGACGGCCCATGACCGTCCGCACTCCTGTCCGCTTGGCGCTTCTCGGCCCGCTCAGCCATGTCGCATCGGGTTCCCAGATCTTCTCATGGCCAATCGCCGCGCTTCCGGCGGCGACATAGACTTAACGCCCCATCAGGATGCACCACCTCAACTGCGGGACCTTCTGCCCGCGCGGCGCCCGCCTCCTGACCGGCAGTGGCGGGCTGCTGGCCGAGACACGGCTCGTCTGCCATTGCCTCCTGATCGAGGCAGGCGAGGAGCTCGTCCTGGTCGACACCGGCTTCGGCATGGGCGACGTGGGCGACCCCGGCAGGCTCGGCGCGCCCTTCCGCGCCCTGACCCGTCCGCGCTGCGTCGAGAGCGAGACGGCGGTGCGGCAGATCGAGCGGCTCGGGCTCGACCCAACGGACGTGGGCCACATCGTGCTCACCCACATGGACCTCGACCACGCCGGTGGGCTCGGCGACTTCCCGGGCGCGGAGGTACACGTCTTCGCGCGCGAGCTCCGCGCCGCCCGCGCCCCAAGCCTGCAGGAGCGCGCCCGCTACGTCCCGGCGCAGTGGTCTCACGGCCCCAAATGGGCCGAGCATGACGTCGACGGCGACAGCTGGCTCGGCTTCGAGCGCGTCCTCCTTCTGCCCGACGTGGACGTGGAGATCGCGATGGTGCCGCTGCCGGGTCATACACGCGGCCACACGGGAATCGCCGTGAGCGAGCCCGGAGGCTGGCTGCTCCACTGCGGCGACGCTTTCTTCCACCACGGCGAGGTGGCGACGCCGTCGGCGGTCCCTGCCGGCGTCACCCTCTACGAGCGGGCGACCTGCGTCGACAACGGGGTGCGCCAGCAGAACCAGGAGCGGCTGCGCGAGCTAGCACGGGACCACGGAGACGACGTTCGCCTGATCTGCTCGCACGACCCCGAGCTCCTCGACGCGGCCTAGGGGCGGAGGCGCCCGCCGCATCCGCATGCGGTCGGCGATCGCCGCGAGGCCGGGCGGCAGGCGCCCGTCGGTCGACAGCCAGGAGCCGGCGAGGATGAGCAGCAGCCCCGCGACCGCGCCCGCCGTGACGTTCTCGCCGAGGATCGCCACGCCGAGCGCTAGCGCCACCACCGGGTTGACGTAGGTGATCACCGTGGCCCGGCTCGCTCCGACCTCGGCGACGAGCCGGAAGTAGGCGATGAACGCGAGCGCCGAGCAGACGACGCCGAGCACCACGAGCGACGCGACGCCCTGCGCGCCCGCCTCGTGCGCCGGGAAGTCGGCGACGCCGAATGGCAGCAGCATTACCGAGGCGATCGCCATCGCCGCGGTGACCGGACCGAGCGGATCGCCTCTCGAGAGGTGACGCTTGATGATCAGCGGCCCGACGGCATAGCCGACCGTGGCCAGCAGAACCGCCCCCGCGCCGATGAGCTCCGCTCCGCGGCCGCCGATGTCGATGCCCACCAGCGCCGCGACGCCGCCCAGGCCGATCAGCATCCCGACGAGTCGCGTGGGGGTGGGCCGCTCGGACTGGTCGAAGCGGATCGCCAGGAACGACACGACCAGCGGCAGCGACGCGATCAGGATCGCCGCCAGTGACGACGAGATCCGTTGCTCGCCGAAGCCGATCAGAGGGAACGGAATCGCGATCTCGGTGCCGGCGAAGATCGCAAGCCAGCCGAGCGGGAGCCCCCTGAGCGCCCCGGCGCGCCAGGCGAGCGGAAGCAGGAGCAGTGCGGCGAGCGTAACGCGCGACCACGCAACGAACCCGGGACTGATCCCGTCATCCACCGCGAGCTTGATGAACAGGTAGGGCGTCCCCCAGATCACGGAGACGGCCGCAAACAGACCCCAGCCACGAGCGCTCATGAGGTGGAGCCAGCCGGACTCGAACCGGCGACCTCTTCCGTGCAAGGGAAGCGCTCTTCCAGCTGAGCTATGGCCCCTCGGTCGGATGGTACGTGTTACGGCACGCGCTCAGACCTGCATTTCGACGCGTCAGGCGCCGTGCGCACCGGCTCAGCCGTGCGCGAAGCCCTGATTGAGGAGCGCCGCCGAGTGCTTCAGCGGATTCGGCGATCGCAGCAGCACCACGGCCAAGGTGCGGCCGCGCCGCCTGGCGACGCCGACGAAGCAGCGGCCGGCCGCGCCGGTGAAGCCGGTCTTGAGCCCGATCGCGCCGCGGTAGTGAGCCCGGATCAGCGGGTTGTGACCGGTCATGACGAAGTGGCCGCCCTTGACCGGGAAACGGAAGGTCACCCGGGCGCGGCGGACGATCCGCCGGATGCGCCGGTTTGTCATCGCCAGCCGGGCGAGGACGGCGATGTCTCGGGGGCACGAGCGGTTGCCGCGGCCGAGCCCGTGCGAGTCGACGTAGTGCGTGCAGCGCAGTCCCCACTCGCGCGCCCGGCGATTCATCAGGCGGACGAAGCTGCGCTCCCTTCCCGCGACGTGCACCGCCAGGGCGATGGCGGCGTCGTTGCCGGAGATCAGCAGCAGCCCGTTCAGCAGCGTCTCGAGACGGACTCGCCTGCCCCGCTTGAGCACGCCCAGTCCGGTCCCGCCGTAGTTCAGGGCCGCCTTGGTGATGCGCACGCGATCGCCCGGCGCCGTCCGCTCGGTGACGAGCAGGGCGGTCATGATCTTCGTGAGGCTCGCCATCGGCATCGTCGCGTAGGGGTGGAGCCGCCAGAGCACGTGGCCGCTGTCGAGGTCGACGAGCATCGCCGCACGGGGCGGCTTGTGGAACCGGAAGCTGAACGCCGGGGCGGCGTCCATGTTCACCACCTGGATCGGCTTGGGATGGTGCTGGCGGACGTGGCGCGCGCGGTCCGGCGGGGTCTGCGAGGCCACCGGAAGCGCCGAGCCCGAGTGCTTGTCCTTGCCGTGAAGCACCAGCCAGGCCCCGGCGGCGGCAGCGAGCGGGACCAGCACAATCGCGAGGCGGATGGCCCACTTGCTCGCCCGGCGGCGCTTCTTTCCCCCCTCCAGCAGGTTCGGCATCAGTCGTCTGGAGGCGAGGTTAGGGCTCCGAGCACTCCGAAGGCGAGCAGGGCCAGAACGACGAGGGAGACGATCACGAGCAGGTCTACCCCGTGGTCCATCGCCACCACGATCGTGAGGAACCCGAGCAGGCAGATCAGCGCGAGGCTCGCGAGGAGCGCCAGGCTACGGGCCATCAGTAGACGGGGATCCTGCGCTGGGTCTCGTAGTCCTGGTGCACGTGGTTGGCGAACAGCTTGATCAACGCGAGACCGAACAAGAAGCCGCCGATATGCGCGAAGTAGGCCACGCCGCCGCCTCCGACCGGCTGTGCGACCTCTGCCGCACCGTAGAGGACCTGGAGCAAGAACCACAGCCCGAGCACGACGAGCGCCGGCAGCTCGATGATCGTGAAGAAGATGATGATGAAGACCAGCGTGATGACGCGCGCCCGCGGATACAGGATCGCGTAGCCGCCCAGCACCGCGGCGATGGCGCCGCTGGCCCCCACCGTGGGCGAGGTGGAGCCGGGGTCCATGAGGGTCTGTCCCAGCAGCGCCGCCACGCCGCCTAATAAGTAGAAGGCGGCAAACCTGAATCGGCTCATGGAGTCCTCGATGTTGTTCCCGAAGACCCACAGGAACAGCATGTTGCCCCCCAGGTGCAACAGGCTGCCGTGCATGAACATGGACGTGAAGATCGTGACCCACGTGGGCGGCTGCTTTGGCGCCTTGCCGACGACGCCGGGCTGCCCCTCGCAGGCGATCTGCCCTTGAACCTCGTCGCATTCCTCGCCTGGATGGGTGATCTCGTATGGAATCGCCCCGTACTCGACGACCTTCTCGTTGCCGCCGCTGCTCAGCTGAAGGCCGCCCTTTTCCACCCCGAAGTACACGACCGCACAGATGACGATGATCATCACGGTCAGAGCGGGGAATCGCCGAGTCGGGATGTCGTCCTTGATCGGGATCATGGCCGGGGGCCATGATGACGGGCGCGTCCCGAGCTAGGGCACGGTCAAGTATTCGATCGCGTCGGAGAAGTGGAAGCCCGGCTGAGGGCCGCCCTCGATCGCGTAGACGCGGCGGCCGAAGGACACCCCGCCCAGCCCGTGCCTGGGCGTGAGCATGCCCGGCAGGCTGCGCCAGCGGTTGCGGCCCGGCGAGTAGACCTCCACGGGCCTGATCGTCGTCCCGCCGAGCCGCTCGCCGCCGAGCACCACGATCCGCCCGTCGGGCAGCCGGGCGGAGGCGATCCCGCCCCGCGCCGTGGGAATCGGGCGCATCCGCTTCCAGCGGCGGCGCCGCGGGTCGTAGCGGTCGACGGCCCGGACGTTGAACGCGTCGCGGCCGGCGATCACGAAGAAGCGGCCGCGGGACGCGGCTCCGGTCGTGTGGTTGCGGGCCGGTCCGCTGAAGCTCGGGCCCCGCCGCCAGCGGCGGCGCTGGAAGTTGTAGACATCGAGCGAGCGCAGCGAGCCGTGGGCGTTTGAGCCGCCGGCCACGTAGAGGCGATGGCCTATGACCGCCGCCGCGTGGGCCGCTCGGGGAGTGGGCGAGTCGGGCAGCCGACGCCAGCGGTTCCGCCGCGGGTCGTAGCAGTAGAAGCGGGCCGTCGCGCTCGACAGGTCGCGCCGCGCCCGATAGCCGCCGTGGACGTAGAGCTTGCCGCGATAGGCCACGGCGGTGCCGTGGTTGACGCCGAGCGGGAGCGAGCGGACCCGCTTCCAGCTGTCGCCACGGAGGTCGTACCGCTCGACGGCCCTGGTCGTCGCGCCCGAGCGCTTCTCGAAGCCGCCCACCACGTAGACGTGGCGGCCGATGCGCGCCGCGCTCACCTCGGTCCGCTCGAGCGTGGCCGAGCTGAGCGGGAGCCAGCGATCGCTGCGCGAGGGATGGTCCGCCGAGCCGCCGCAGCCCGCCGCCGCGGCCGCGGCGAGGAGCACCGCGGCCGGCGCGCGGCTCATGCGCCCTTGGCTTGCTCCAGGGTCTGCTCCGCCTGGTAGCTCGAGCGCACCAGCGGTCCCGCCGCGACGGACTCGAAGCCCATCGCGTACGCCTCGCGCTCCAGCTCGGCGAACTCCTCCGGATGCCAGTAGCGGACGACCGGCAGATGATCGCGGGTCGGGCGCAGGTATTGGCCGACGGTGAGCACCTGGACCCCGTATTCGCGCAGGGCGCCGAAGGTGTCCAGGAGCTCCTCCTTGGTCTCGCCGAGCCCGGTCATCAGCCCGGACTTGGTGACGACCTTGTCGCCACCCATCTCCTTGGCGTTGCGGAGGACGCGGCAGGAGCGCAGGAAGCGCGAGCCGCGACGGGCCAGCGGATACAGGCGCGGCACCGTCTCTACGTTGTGGTTGAAGACGTCGGGACGCTCGGCGATCACGCGCGCGAGCGGCATCTCCTCGCCGCGGAAGTCCGGCGTGAGGACCTCGACCTTGCAGCCGGGCGCCTGCCGCCGCACCGAGCGGATCACGCCGACGAAGGCGGAGGCACCGTAGTCGGGCAGGTCGTCGCGGTCGACGCTGGTGATCACCGCGTGGCGCAGGCCCATCCGCCTGATCGAGTGGGCCACGCGCGCCGGCTCGAGCGGGTCGACGTCGTTCGGCTTGCCGGTCTTGACGTTGCAGAAGCCGCAGCGCCGGGTGCAGGTGTCGCCGAGGATCATGAAGGTGGCGGTGCCCCGCTCCCAGCACTCGCCGATGTTGGGGCAGGCCGCCTCCTGGCACACGGTGTGGAGGGACTGGCCGTCGATGAGGCCCTTGAGCTCGCGGTAGCGCGGACCGCCAGGGGCCGGTCGCTTGAACCAGGCGGGCTTGCGGTCGCGGAACGGCCGTGCGTGCGGCAGCTCGAGCACGCGCGCGCCGCCCGGGTTGGCTCGGGAACGGGTGCTCATGCCGGCACGGGCTCCGGGACGAGCCGGTCGACGCTCACGAGCCGCTGCCGCAGCCCGAGCGCCTCCGCCATCCGGTAGGCCACGCGCTTGCGGTAACAGCCCATGAGCCCCGTACGCCCGGTCTCCTTGAGGATCGATGTCATCCGCACGCCGTCGAGGCCGCAGGGAACGATCCACTCGAATGGCTGAAGGTCACCGTCGACGTTCACGGCCAGCCCGTGCGTGGTCACCCCGCGCGAGACGTGGATACCGATCGAGCCGATCTTGCCTCCCCGGGCCCACACGCCGGTCTCGCCCTGGCGCACCTCGGACTCGACCCCCTCCTCGCCGAGCGTCCGGACGATCATCTCCTCCATGGTCCCCACGTAGGCGGGAACGTCTGTGATCCCGACGATCGGATAGCCGACCAGCTGCCCGGGGCCGTGGTAGGTGACGCGCCCGCCGCGGTCGCTGTCACAGACCTCGATGCCCTGGGTCCTGTACCAGTCCTCGCCCATCGGCAGGTCGGACGGCTGCGTGCGCCGCCCCTTGGTGTAGACAGGCCAATGCTCCAGCAGCAGCAGGGCGTCCGGGATCTCGCCGGCCTGCCTGTGCGCGCGGATGCGCTCCTGGAGCGCGATGCCCTCGTCGTAGGAAACTCGTCCCAGCTGGGCGACCCAGAGCTCGGCGGCCATCGCGCCGAAGGCTACTCTGCGTTCGTGCGTACCGAGGAGCGCTTCTGGGCCTCCCGCCTGCGCTGGCGGCTGCGCGGCGCGTGGATGTGGCCGGTCTTCGTCGTGGCGACGCTCGTCGACGGCGTCCTCCTCCACGAGCTGCCGCCGCTGCGCTTCGGATTCTCCGAGGTCGGCCTGACCCTGATCGCGGGGATCATCATCGCCACCTTCGGCAACCTGATCCTGATCGGCGTGGTCGCGCCCTGGCTCGCCCGCCGGCTCGCCGAGCGGCGAAGGGCGTCGCCCCCGGTGTCAAGGGAGGCTCTGCGGGAGGTCACGACCGATCGAGTCGGGACCGCCCTGCTGGCGGTCGGGGTGGTCGGAGTCCTCGCGAGCGGTCTCGCGTCGATCCCGCTCATCAACGGCGAGACCGACGACCGCAACCGGGCGGCACGGGCGCTCGTGGACTACGTCCAGGCCCATGCGCCCGGCCAAATCCGCCGCAACCAGGACCGCGGAGCCGTCGAGACGGCCCGCCTCGGCGACGGTTACTTCCGCTCCTGCATCCCCTTCGACGACCGCAAGCGCTCGTACTGCGTCTTCATCGACGTCAACATGAGCCCGGTCCGCGTCAAGAAGGACCCGAGCGAGGAGTCGAACGCGACCTACCGGAAGTTCTAGGTCCGGGCCGCCCGGCGGAGCGTGCCGCCGCGCGTGACCTGGAAGACCTGGATGCTGTTTGCCCCGCGGCGTAGCGAGCTCTCGGGAACGTTCAGGGCGAAGTGCTCTCCGCCGCGCCCGCGGAGGTACCAGGTGCGGCCGACGGCCTGAATCACGCCGTTCACCGCCACCGCCACGTCGTGCCTTCCGCCGCGGCGGCCACCGCGCAGGTCGCCGACGATCTCGTTGGGAACGCGTCGCGAGGTCACCTGGGCGAACGAGCCGGCCCCGCGGATCCGCCCGCGCAACGCGCTCGCCGCCCCCTGCCGCAGCGACGACACGGTCCTCCCGACCAGCGCGCGGTGGGGACCGATCCGGGTGTAGAGGCTCGCCCACGGCCCCGAGCCGAACAGCGCAAGCCGGCGGGCGACGTTGTGCCGGCGCCGGGCCTCGTAGCGCCGGGCGCCTATCCGGATGGTGCGGCTGAAGTCGCGCGTCGGCAGGGAGACGACGCGCCGGCGGCGAACGGCTCGGCTGTAGGCGGAGCGGCCGGCCGCGCGATAGGGGAGGCGGAAGTTCAGGACGTCGGCGACGGTGGGAGTCACGTCGAGCGAGCTCACGTACGAGCGGTTGATCCGCCCGCGCCGCTGCCCGGGCGCCTTGATGAACAGCGGGATGGTCCCGATCTCGTCGACGTTGTGGCCGTTCACCCGGCGCCGATCCTTGACGCCCACCTCCCAGGAGAAACCGTGGTCGGCCACCAGCACGATCATCGTCGAGTCGAACATGCCCAGGCGGATCAGGCGCCGGAAGAGCATGCCGAGCTCGCGGTCTACGAAGCCGAGCTGGAGCAGATAGCGCTGGTAGTTGTGCTGGGTGAGGAAGCGGTCGTGGAAGCCGGGCGGGCCGTTCATCCCCGGCACGAGGTCGCGCACCCCGCCGCGCGCCTGCGCGCCCGACGGTAGGAACAGGTACGGCCCGTGCGGCAGCAGCACGTGCTTGAGCCAGAACCCCGGCCGCCTGCCGGGCCTGATCGAGGCGAAGAAGCCCTCGAGCCGCTCACGCCGTCCGCGGTTGAGGTGGCGGACGATGCCGGGGCGTCGGCTGCGGGCGTGGCGGCACCACCGCCGCGGGCAGATCGCGGTGGCCTCCTCGGAGGAGTGGATGGAGTAGCCGCGGCGCCCGAACATGTCGAAGATCGTGCGCGGATGGTCGCGGGGGTCGGCCGCCTCGCCCTTGAACGGCCGGCGGCCATCCATGATCAGCGGCACCGCCTTGGGCGTCGAGTCGTACCGCGTGAACGCGTTTGGGAACCAGGTGGAGTTGCCGGCGAGCGCCGCGAGGTTCGGGTAGCGGACAGGATCGACCCGCCGGTTCGGAGCGAGCAGCGAGTCGCCGGGGAACTCGTCCATGATGATCATCACGACGTTGGGCTTGCGCGGCACCGGCCCGGGCTTGCCGCCGGGGTCGACCAGGGCAGCGGCATGAGCGCCCTCGTTGTGACCATCCGACGAGGCGATCAGGCCCGCGGCCAAGGCGAGCACAGCGGCGGGGATGGCTATGAGGAGGAGCCTTCTCTGCACAGGAGGGAGTCTCAGGCCGGCCGGGGACGGTTCACCCGGAGGTAACAGTCTCGGGCGCCGGAAGCTGCGCCTCCTCCGGTGGCTCCAACCCGCGCTCGCGCATGCCGATCTCGATCTGGCGGATCACGGTCTCGACCACCTTGACTCTTGCCCAGCGCTTGGAGTCGGCCTCCACGAGGTGCCAGCGGGCGAGCTCGTGGTCGCTGCGCTCGAGCATGTCCTCGATGGCCTGCTCATAGACATCGCGCTTCTCACGGTTGCGCCAGTCCTCGTCCGTCAGCTTCCAGCTCTTGAGCGGATTGCTCTGCCGTCGTTCGAAGCGCCGGAGCTGCTCCTCCGGGGAGATGTGGAGCCAGAACTTGACCAGGATCATCCCCTCGAGGCAGAGCGAGCGCTCGAAGCCGACGATCTCGTCATAGGCGCGCTCCCACTGCTCGATCGTCGAGAAGCCCTCAACGCGCTCCACCAGGACCCGCCCGTACCAGGAGCGGTCGAGCACGGCCATCCCGCCCCAGCCGGGCAGGGCGGGAAAGAAGCGCCAGAGGAAGTGGTGGCGCTTCTCGTCGCTGGTCGGAGAGGAGAAGGCCCGCACGCGCACGTGCCGCGGGTCGAGCGGCGCCGTGAGCCGCTTGATCGCTCCGCCCTTGCCGGACGCGTCGATTCCCTCGAACAGCACGCACACCGGGGGGCCGACCTCGCCGCTGCCGAGCTTGCCGCCGAGCGCCAGGCGCAGCGCCAGCAGGCGCTTGTGTGCCGCCTTCAGCCGCTTCCTCTCCTCCTTCTTGCCGAGCTTGAGCGAGAGGTCGAGCTCGTCGAGGCGTCCCACGCGGCCGATCCTATCCGTGCGCGAGCAACGGGACCCCCAACCGCCGCGCCAGGCCCTCGCCGCCCCAGCCCATCACCACGTCGTGGTTGTAGGCGAACACCGGCCGGGCCAGCGGCGCGAGCAGGTTCATCCAGCGCTTGCTGGTGGCCACCTCCCACTCGTACAACACGGCGGTCACGCCATCCTGCTCGAACAGGCGCCAGCGGCCCCTGCCCTGGAGCTCGCCGCTCGCACTCCCCGACATGCCCGTGGGGCGGTCGACCTCCTCGACGACGAACTCGAACGTGAGCGGGTAGGGCAGCCGGCTTCGCCAGGAGATCCGGTAGCGGCTGCCGATCCGGTCCTCGCCTCGCTCGAGCTCGTCGACGGAGACGACCCCACGCCACCACTCGGGCCAGCGCACGGTGTCCTCGAGCACGTCCCAGGCGCGCTCGCGCTCGCACTCGAGCAGCCAGCTCGTGAGGAAGCGGTAGTCGGCCACCTAGGCCGCGCTCAGGCGGGTCGCATCGGCGTCCGGCCCGGGCTCCGCGTCAACCGAGGCTGGCCATCACATGCTTGATCTGCGTGTAGTCCTCCAGCGAGTACATCGAGAGGTCCTTCCCGTATCCCGACTGCTTGTAGCCGCCGTGCGGCATCTCGGACGCGAGGGGGATGTGGTCGTTGACCCAGACACAGCCGAAGCGGAGGGCCTTCGACACCCTTAGCGCCCGTCCCACGTCACGGGTCCACACGGACGACGCGAGTCCGTAGCGGGTTCCGTTCGCCCACTGGATCGCCTTCTCCTCGTCGTCGAACGGCTGCACGGTGATGACCGGACCGAAGATCTCGTCCTGGATCATCTCGTCGCTCTGCTCGAGGCCGCTGACCACGGTCGCGTCGAGGAAGAACCCGGGCAGGTCGGGCTCGGAGCCGCCGGTGACGACCTCGGCGCGGTCGGGCCGGCGCTCGAGGAAGCCCTCGACGCGCTCCCGCTGCCGCTGCGAGTTCAGCGGGCCCAGGTTGGTGTCCTCCGCGAAGGTGTCGCCCGTGACATATCCCTTTGCCTGCTCCGACAGGCCGTTGACCACGTCGTCGTACACGCCCTTCGACGCGAGGACGCGGGTCGCGGCGGTGCAGTCCTGACCGGCGTTGTAGTAGCCGGTGCCGGCGATCGTCTCCATGGCCGTCTCCATGTCGACGTCGTCGAACACGACCACGGGCGCCTTGCCGCCGAGCTCGAGGTGCACCCGCTTGAGTGTGTCCGCGGCCGCCCTGGCGATCCACTTGCCGGTCTCGGGAGAGCCGGTGAGCGAGACCATGTCCACGTCCGGATGGGTGACGAGCGTGGATCCCGCCGGCTCGCCGTGCCCGGTGACCACGTTGAGCACGCCCTTGGGCAGGATCTCGCCGGCCAGCTCGGCCAGCTTGATCGTGGTGATCGGCGTGGTCTCGGCGGGCTTCAGCACCACCGTGTTGCCCGTGGCGAGTGCCGGCCCGATCTTCCAGATGGCCATCATGATCGGGTAGTTCCAGGGCGTGATCTGGCCGACGACGCCCATGGCCTCGCGCCGGACGAACGAGGTGTAGCCCTCCGTGTACTCGCCGGCGGGGCGACCCTCGAGGTTGCGCGCCGCCCCGGCGAAGTAGCGCAGGTTGTCGACCATGAACGGGACCTCGTCCTCCATGAAGGCGCCCCGCGGCTTGCCGGCGTTGGCAGCCTCGAGGTCGGAGATCTCGTCTGCGTGCTCCTCGACGGCGTCGGCGAGCTTGATGAGCGCCAGCGAGCGCTCGCCCGGCGTGGCGTTCGACCACCCCTCGAAGGCGCGCCTGGCGGCCTGGACGGCGCGGTCCACGTCCTCCGCGGTCGACAGCGGCGCCTCGGCGATGACCTCCGCCGTGGCGGGGTTGAAAACCTCCTCGGTCGCCCCCTCGGCGGGGTCGACGAACTCGCCGTCGATGAAGTTCTGGAGCTTTGTCTTCGTTGCTGTGGCCAAACCGAATCTCCTTCCTAGCGACTAGCGACTAGCGACTCTTCAAGTGGGCTGAACGCAACGCCCGTGCCCTCCGCGACGGCAGGATGAGTGACCTTGCCTGCGGCGACGTTGACCCCGGGCCGCAGCCCCGGATCCAGCTCGATCGCTCCCGCCACGCCGTGGTCGGCGATGGCGAGCACATACGGCAGGGTCGCGTTGGTCAACGCGAACGTCGAGGTGACCGGGACGGCGCCCGGCATGTTCGTGACGCAGTAGTGCGTCACGCCGTCGACCTCGAAGACCGGATCGGAGTGGGTGGTCGGGCGCGACGTCTCGAAGCAGCCGCCCTGATCGATCGACACGTCCACCAGCACCGCCCGCCCCTTCATCAGCTCGAGCTGGTTGCGCTTGATCACGTAGGGCGCGCGGGCGCCGTGGATCAGCACCGCGCCGATCACGAGGTCCGCGCGCGGCAGCATCTCCTCGATCGCGAGCGTGGACGAGTAGACCGTCGAGGCGCGCCCGCCGAAGGCGGTGTCGAGCTCGCGCAACCGGTCGATGTCGCGGTCGAAGACGAACACGTCCGCCTCCATGCCGATGGCGACGTAGGCGGCGTTCTTTCCGACCACTCCGCCGCCGATCACCATCACCGTGGCGGCGGCGACCCCTGGCACGCCGCCGAGCAGGACGCCGCGGCCGCCGAGCGGCTTCTCCAGGAAGAAGGCGCCGGCCTGGGTGGCGATCTTGCCGGCCACCTCGCTCATCGGGGCGAGCAGCGGAAGGCGGCCGTGGGAGTCCTCGACCGTCTCGTACGCGATGCAGGTCGCGCCGGTCTCGGCCAGCGCCTTCGTCAACGCGGGCGCCGGCGCCAGGTGCAGATAGGTGAGGACCGTATGCTCCGGGCCCAGCAGCTCGATCTCGCCGTCCTGCGGCTCCTTGACGCCGAGGATCAGCTCGGCCTCGGCGAACACCGCCTCGGCGTCCGGCACGATGCGAGCGCCCTGCGCCGCGTATTCGTCGTCGCTGATCGTCGACCCGACTCCGGCCCCGGCCTGCACCAGCACTTCATGGCCGCGCTCCGTGAGCTCGCGGGTTCCCGCGGGCGTGAGCGACACCCGATACTCGTCGGGCTTGATCTCGGTCGGGACGCCGACCTTCACGTGACCACCGCCGCTTCCCTTTCGATCGTGAACGTGCAGCCGCGCCTCGCCACCTCGGGGAAGAGGTCGTCCGGGTGGACGCAGCTCTCCGGAGGAAGCGCCCCGCGCTCGCCGAGGCGTCGGCGGCCCAGCAGCCGCACGGCCGCGGCGGCGGTCGCCGCCGTCGACACGATCCCGCCGCCGAGGCCCCACTGCTCCTGCGGCCGGGTGACGGCGGTGACCCGCACCAGGCGGCCGTCGGCCTCGGCCTCCACCATGTGCACCGACACCGTGCCGGCCGAGGGCGGAAGCGCCTCGTGGGCGGCCCGCTCGATCTCCTCGTCGGAGGCGGAGGCGAGCTCGCGCAAGCGCTCGAGGAGCGCGGGCGCCAGCGAGAGACGGAAGCTGCCCGTGCGGCAGCCGAAGCTGTCGGGGAAGGTCAGCATCTCCGAGTGGAGCGTGTAGATCGTCTCCGCCGTGCCGATCGGCTCGGGGAACCTCACCGAGCCGCCCGAGGCGAGCGGCTCCAACTCCTCCGGCTTGCCGTCACGGATCGCGATCGGCGCCAGCGTCAGCTCGTCGACAAGCGTGCGCAGGGCGTAGGGGACGCTGAAGCCGTCCGGCGGGTCGAGGTCGCGGCCGCCGGCGATCACGTCGACCCGCGAGGGCCGCTCGCCGAGCTCGCTGACCGCTTTCTCGGCCATCACGTTCGTCTTGCCCGGGCTCGATCCCATGCCGAGGATTGCGAGCAGGTCGTGCCGGCGGAACTCCTCGTCGAGCGCGAGCTGCCGCCGGGTCATCCAATAGAGGCCGCCGAGGTCGAGGTAGTGGCAGCCCGCGTCGAGGCAGGCGCACATGGCCTCGAGGTTCACGCGGTAGCTGGCAGAGTTGACGAGCACGTCGCTGTCGGCGAGCGCCGCGGCCAGCGCTCCGGGACTGCGGGCGTCGACCTCGCGAGGACGCGCCTTCCCGCCGCCTTGCGTGGAGGCGACGGACGAGGCGCGCGCCTCGTCGAGGTCGAGCAGCCTGAGATCCGAGATCTCCTCGGACTCCGCGAGATCGCGCACGATCGCCGGAGCGATCGTGCCGCCCGCTCCCAGGACGGCGACCCGCATCGCCGTCATCGCACCAACTCCCTTCCCCTCAGGGCGAGCCAGAACTCGATCCTGTCGCGGGCGCTGCGCAGGTCCCTGCCCGTGAGCTGCTCCACGCGCTTGATCCGGTAGCGCAGCGTGTGCCGGTGGCAGTAGAGCTCTCGGGCGGCGCGCTCCCACTGGCCGTTCTGGTCGATGAAGGCCTCCAGCGAGCGGATCAGCTCGTCGCCGTAGTCGCCGCTGGCGTCCTCGAGCGGTCCGAGCACGCTGTCGCAGTAGAGGCGCAGGGCGTCCTCGTCCTGGAGCGACAGGAGAAGCTGGAAGGCACCCAGGTCGCGGTAGGAGGCCACCTTCGGCCCGGCGCCGTCGCTCATGGCCGTGGCCTCCAGGGCGCAGCGTGCCTCGTGATAGCTCTGGCGGAGCTCTGAGAGCTCTCCCGGGCGGCTGGCAGCTCCGCGGACCTCGTCGCCGAGCACGTCCCGCGCCTGCTTCGCGAGAGCGACGGGATCCACGTCACCGTGCGCGTCCACCACCGCGAAGAGCAGGCCCTCGCGGGCGGCCACCAGAGCGCCCACCCCGGCGTGAGCGAGAAGGCGGTCGAGCGCGGCCTCGGTCGAGCCGGCGCCGTCGGCCGTGAACACCAGCACGGCGGCGACGCTTCCGACACCGAACGGCCGCAGGCGCACGGCCAGCTCGCTGTCGTCGAGCCGGCCGCCCACCGCCTCGGCGAGGACGTCGCCGGCCAGCCTCCGCTCGGTGTCGCGCATCGCGCGCTGGCGCATCAGCTCGAGCGCCACGACCGTGCCCGCCTGCTGCAGGATGAAGCGCTCGAAGTCGCCGAGGCCGCCGGAGTCGCGAGCGGCCAGCAGCCACGCCTGCGCTCCCTGCCCGCGAACGGCCACCGGAAGCACCAGCGAGCGACCGGCCAGGTCGGAGTGGGCGGGCGAGAACTCCGTCTCCTCGGCCGCGCCCGTGCCGGCGCGCCGGCGAACCTCCTCCGCCACCGCCGCCACGGCAGCCTCGGGCAGCTCCCGGCGGAAGCCGCTGGAGGTGATCGGCTCGCCGCGAGCGCTGAGCACCACCACGGCCCCGCCGATCGCGGCCGCCAGCGCGCGCACCAGCTCGTCGAGGCCGCGCTCCTCGAGCACCAGCCGCTCGAGCCGCTTGTGGATGGCGGTCCCGCGCTGGAGCAGCTCGTACTGCTCGTTGACGAGCTGTCCGAACGCCTTCTCCGTCAGCGCTATGAAGGGCACCTCGTAGGGCACCTCGAACACGGGGAACCCCAGGCGCTCGGCCTCCTGCACGAGCGGCTCCGGCAATGTCGCGTGGTCGAAGCCCGTGCCGAACCCGAGTCCGGCCAGGTGGTGGCCGTGGAGCAGGTCGACGAACTCGCGCAGCTGCTTCTCGCCACGCCCCAGCCCGGTCGTCAAGAGCAGCTCGCCACCCGAGAGCCAAGGCGTGGGATCCGGCAGCTCGGAGATGTGCACCCAGCGGACGGGCGCGTCGGCCGCCTGCTCGCCCGCCGCGAGCTCCAGGCCCATGTCGGCGACGAGGCCGCGAACGGTGAGCATCCGACTAGTGGCGGACCACGCGATCCCACGCCTCGGTCAGCACCGGGCGCAGGACCGCCTCCATCTCGCCGAACTCCTTGCTGTCGGCGATAAGCGGCGGGGCGAGCTGAACGACGGGATCGCCGCGGTCGTCGGCGCGGCAGATCAGGCCACGGCGGTAGAGCTCGCCGTTCATGAAGCCGCGCAGGAGCTCCTCCGACTCGCGGCCGTCGAAGGTCTCCTTGGTCTCCTGGTCACGGACGAGCTCGACGGCGTGGAAGTAGCCGGCACCCCGCACGTCGCCGACGATCGGGATGTCGCGCAAGCTCTCGAGCATCTCGCGGAACTCGCCTTCCTTCTCGCGGACGTGGCCGCACAGGTCCTCGCGCTCGAAGATGTCGAGGTTGGCCATCGCCACCGCCGCCGACATCGGGTGGCCGCCGAAGGTGAAGCCGTGCGCGAAGCTCGCCGTGCCCTGCATGAACGGCTCGGCGATCCTGTCCGACGCGATCACGCCGCCCATCGGCGCGTACGCGGACGTCAGGGCCTTCGCCATCGTGATCAGGTCGGGCTGGAAGCCGTAGCGCTCGCAGCCGAAGTAGTGGCCGAGCCGGCCGAAGGCGCAGATGACCTCGTCCGAGATCAGCAGCACTCCGTACTCGTCGCAGATCTCCCTCACCCGCTGGAAGTAGCCCTCCTGTGGCGTGAAGCAGCCGCCGGAGTTCTGGACCGGCTCCAGGATCACGGCCGCCACCGTCTCCGGGCCCTCGAACTCGATCCGATGCCGGAGCTCTTCCGCCGCCCAGAGCGGATCCCGGTCCTCGGGCCAGCGGTAGTTGTTGGTGTTGGGCGCGTGCGAGGCGCCAGGTGTGAGCGGCTCGAAGACCGTGCGCAGCTCGGTGACGCCCGTCACCGCGAGCGCCCCCAGGGAGGTGCCGTGGTAGGCGGTCTCGCGGGAGATGATCTTGGTCCGCTGGGGTTGGCCGGTGGCCTTGTAATAGGCGCGGACGAGCTTCCACGCGGACTCGACCGCCTCCGAGCCGCCGGAGGTGAAGAAGACGCGGTTGAGGTCGCCGGGCGCCAGCCGGGCCAGCCGGGTGGCCAGCTCGATCGCCTGCGGGTGCGCGTAGCTCCAGTTGGTGTAGAAGCCGAGCTCCTTGGCCTGCCTTGCCGCCGCCTCGCCGAGCTCGGCGCGGCCGTATCCCGCGTTCACGCAGAAGAGTGAGGAGAGCCCGTCGAGCAGCTTGTCGCCCTGCTCGTCCCAGACGTAGCAGCCCTCGCCGCGAACGAGGATCGGGATCTCGTGGTGCTCGTCGTACGCGCCCATGCGCGTGAAGTGCATCCACAGATGGCGCCGCGCGAGCTCCTGCAGCCGGCTGGGGGTCCGCTCGGCAGGCTCGAACGCGGTCTGGGGTGTGGTCGCCATTCCCTCTCCCTCTCGGTCGGCGATAGACGTTACGGATAACGGTATCCCCGCTCAGGAATAGACACAAGGGCGTATGCGGCGAAATGCCTGGCACCTCGGTCTGCCGGTCTGTATAAACTGCGCCCCGCGTTTTCTGCCTTCCGCCCCTTGCGGGCACCACTGGGCGGTCATACGGTCCGTTCCGGAGGAGGAGCGATACCAGAGGACCAAGACACGGCGACCGTGCCGAGCGTCCGGCTCGACCGGGTGACCAAGCGCTTCGGCGATTTCACGGCCGTCCGCGAGCTCACGCTCGACATCGAGAAGGGCGAGTTCTTCACCATGCTCGGCCCCTCCGGCTGCGGCAAGACCACGACGCTCCGCATGATCGCCGGCTTCGAGGAGGCGAGCGA
>Ga0126312_10000377_pt1 | contig 25628 bp, 22 predicted proteins | sample Plot104A_FD_92537 | JGI IMG/M metagenome (GOLD analysis project Ga0126312, IMG submission 92537) | Serpentine soil microbial communities from UC McLaughlin Reserve, CA, USA - Plot104A | ecosystem: Environmental > Terrestrial > Soil > Grasslands | place: USA: UC McLaughlin Reserve, Lake County...
CACGCCGAACCCCAACAACCCGCTCGGGGACGTGATCGGGGGCACCCAGGACAACGGGACGCTCGCCTACAGCGGGAGCGGGACCTGGCTCAACTTCGTCAGCGGTGACGGCGGTCAGGCCGGAATCGACGCCAGGCAGGGGAACATCCGCTACCACACGTACTTCAACGCCCAGGGCGACGTGAACTTCCGCGGCAACGACCCGCAGTACTGGTCGTGGATCTTCGACCCGGTGCTCTTCTCGCTCGAGGCGTCGGCGTTCTACATCCCGTTCACCGCCGACCCCGTGGTCTCGAAGACGGCGTTCGCCGGAGCGACGCACGTGTGGCGGACGCAGAACGCCGGCGGTGAGCAGGACTTCCTCGAGAACCACTGCTCGGTCCTCGGCGGGCCGCGGAGCGACCGCCTGAACACCGGGGCAAGCTCCGGCTGCGGAGACTTCCTGAAGCTGGGGACGCCGTCGCTGACGGGAACCGCGTACGGCCCGGCGACCGACAAGGGCACCGGGTACACAGTGGCAATCGAGCGCGCGAGGACGAACGCGGGAACGCTCTGGGCGGCCACCCGGCGCGGCCGCGTCTTCATCGCGAAGAACGCAGACTCGAACGATCCGACGAAGGTGACGTCGGCGCCGGATCCGCTCGGGACGGGCGCCCTCAAGACGCAGACGGACGTCGAGTTCGAGCGCATCGACACGCCCGCGCAGCCGATGCGGTTCATCAGCGGGATCTCGATCGACCCGCGGGACGCGAGCGGCAACACCGCGTACGTCTCGTTCTCGGGCTACAACGCATATACCCCGGCCACCCCGGGCCACGTGTACAAGGCCGTCTACAATCCGGCCACCGGCGCGGCGACGTGGGCGAACCTCGACAACGGCCTCGGCGACCTGCCGATCCTCGACGTCGAGCTCGACCCCGTCTCCGCAGACCTCTATGCCGCTCACGACTACGGCGTCCTTCGGCTCCCGGCCGGCGGGTCGTCGTGGGTTCGCGCGGCAGACGGGCTGCCGAAGGTCGCTGTCTTCGAGCTCTCGCTCACCGGCGGGAAGAAGGCCGGCGACCGCACGCTCTACGCCGCCACCCACGGGCGCGGCGCGTACCGCATCGACCTGCCGAAGGGCTAGGTCACAAGGCCGATCCTCTCCCCGAGGATCGCGCGCAGGCGAAGGGCCGCCTCCGGGCGGCCCTTCGTCCTCTCAGTCCTACTGGGCTGCGCCCGACATGGCGCACATGAGCTCCGCGAGCTGGAAGCTCGCGCGGCTGCCCTTGTCACCCACGGCGCTCGCCGACATCCCGTGGCACCGGTCGGCGCGGCTGCGAAAACGCGCGATGAACGCCCCGGAGGAGTTGGCCTGCACCTTCTTCGTCGCGACGCCTTCGAGCTCAACTGCGACGTTCTCGCCGGGCCTGAAGCTCGTGCCCTTGAGCGTCGCCGGGGCAAAGCTCATCGGCATCAGGCGGGCCTTCCCGTTCGTCTCGATGGCTCCGCGAGGCATCTTCTTCGTGCTCTCGCTTCCGGGCACGAGCGTCCCTGCGCCCATCGTGGCCGATACAACGAGCGCAGCCGCAAGCGCAATTCCGACCACCGCTACTGCGATCTTCATAGGTACCTCCTACCCCAACTTACGCCGCCGCAAGCGCATCCGTCACGTCCTTTCTAGCCTGCCTGGGTGCATTTCCTCCTTCAGGTCGTAGTCTCGGGCCTCGCGGCCGGGTGCGTTTACGGTCTCGTCGCGATCGGCCACGGGCTCGTCTACCGGCTGACGGGGACCGTCTACCTCGCGCTCGGCGACGTGATCGGGCTCGGGATCTTCACGACGCTGCTCGTCGCTGCGGGGACCGGGCCGGTGACGCAGACGAGCGTCTCGACCGGCCGCTTCCTGCTGGCGCTCGCGGTCGGCGTCGTCGTCTGCGTCGTGGCCGGAGCCGGCGGTTACCTGTTCGCCGTCCAGCCCTTCCTGCAGCGAGGCTCGACGCTGGGCTGGGTGGGCGGGACCCTGGCGCTGGCGTTCGCGATCCACGCCGCGATCGAGTCGTTCTTCCCGCGCTCGGGGTACGTCTTCCCCGACCCGATTCCGTTCCGCCGCCTCGGTGAGGCCGGATACGTCGTCGTGGGCGATACGTCGTTCCAGGTCCGGACGGTCTACGTCGCGGGGATCGCGCTCGCGCTGGCGGCGCTCGCCGCCCTGGCAATCGACCGGACGCCGTCGGGCCGGGGGATGCAGGCGATTGCCTCGGACCGTGAAGGGGCGCTCGTGGTCGGCGTCCCCGTCGAGCGCCTCGTCGCGCTCGCGTTCGGGCTTGCGGGGGGCGTGGCGGCCGTCGCGTCGATCACGGCCGCACCGAGTGCGCCGGTCTCCGCCGACACCGGCACGCTCCTCGGCGTGAAGGGCCTGGCGGCGGCGCTAGTCGTCCGTTTCGGCCCGGCGTGGCTCGCCTTCGCCGCCGGTGCCGCCTACGGGCTGCTCGAGGCAGCGATCGCCAACGTCAGCCTCGGCGACCTCGAGCTCGGGCCCGAATACAGCGCTGTGATTCCGCTTGCGCTCGTGCTGCTGCTCGTCGCCGCCCGTCCGCCACGCGACGCCCTCGAGGACGTCGAGTGACGACCGTCGAGGCGCTTCGGGACGCCGGGCGCGACGCGCGCCTGGCCTGGGGACTCGGCGCATGGCTGGCGCTCGGGACCCTCCTCCTCGCCAGCCTCGTCCCGGTGAGCGGCATCCGCGTCGACGGCCTCGCCCAGACGGGCTACCTCGCCGTAGCCGCCGTCGGGCTCGGGTTCGCCGTCGGCATCGGAGGCATGCCCTCGGTCGCCCAGGGCGCCTTCGTTGGGTTCGGCGCGGTCGCCGCGGGCCACCTGATCGATTGGGGAACGCCGGCGGTCGTGGCGGCCGTGCTCGGCGCACTGACAGCGGGCGTCGGCGGGGTCGTCGTCGGCGCGGCGGTCGCGCGCTTTCGCCCCGTGTACGTGGTCGCCGGCACGTGGATCGCGACCTGGATCTTCGCCTTCGCCCTCGACGGCTTTCCGTGGCTGTCGGGCGGTGCGCGAGGCCTGACCGTCTCGCCGGACGAGATCGTCGGGCTCGAGCCGACGGCGACGCTCCACTACGAGCTCGCCCTCGGCCTCGTCGCGGTGTCGCTGCTCGCGCATCGAACGCTCGCGCGGAGCTCGTTCGGGATCTGCCTGCGGGCGGCGGGACAGCGGCCGGCGGCGGCGGTGGCGCTCGGCGTCAGGCCGGAGCGTCTGCGTCTCGGCGCGTTCGCCGGCGCGGCGGCGGTCGGTGGGCTCGCCGGCGGGTTCGCAGTCCAGCTCGACGCCGTCGTCGACCCGGACGCGTACGGCGCCTCCCTCTCGTTCACCCTGCTGGTCGGGGTCCTCGTCGGGGGCGCTGCCACGGCCCTCGGCCCGGTGGTCGGGGTGTTCGCGGTGGGGGCGCTCTCGCTCGTCGCCGACGCGATCGCGCGGCTGACGGGAACGGAGAGCGCGCGCTTCAGCCCGATGCTCGCGGCACTCCTCCTGCTGAGCGTGCTGGCGACGGGAAGCGAGGGCATCGTGCCGGCGATAGCCGCGAAGCTGCGACGCTCTCGCGCGCCGGAGCCGGACCGAGCGGCGCCGTCGGGACGGCCCGCCAACGCGAGGCTCAAGGCCCGCGGTCTCGAGAAGCGGTTCGGCGAGCTCGTCGCGGTCCGCGACCTCGACCTCGAGCTTGGTTCGCAGCGAGTCGCCGCGCTGGTCGGGCCGAACGGCTCCGGCAAGACGACCGCGCTTCGTGTGCTCGCGGGCACGCTCCTGCCCGAGCGCGGCACGATCTCGCTCGACGGCCGGGAGCTCACCGGCACGCCGGCGAACGAGCGCGTCGAGCTCGGGCTCGTTCGCACGCTGCAGTCCAATGCCGTGTTCCCCGACCTGACGGCGCTCGAGAACGCCCTCGTCGGCGCGTCACTGCGCCGGCGCTACGGCGGAGCGCTCCGCACGCTCTTCGCCACGCCGAAGGCGAGAGCGGAGGCCCGCGAGACGCGTGCCCGTGCGCTCGCAGCGCTCGCAGCCGTCCGCCTCGACGAGCGCGCAAGCGCACTCGCCGGCACTCTGACCGGCTCCGAGCAGCGCCTGCTGATGATCGCCTCGGCGCTCGCGACGGAGCCGCGGCTGCTCCTCCTGGACGAGCCGTCCGCCGGGGCCGGCCGCGCCGAGCTCGACCGCCTGGCGGAGCTGCTCGGTCGCCTGCGGGCGGAAGGCTTCGCCGTCCTCGCCGTCGAGCACAACCTTCGCCTCGTCCGGCGCATCGCGGACGAGGTGGTCGTCCTAGACGCGGGCGCTCCGCTCGCGTCCGGAACGCCGGCAGAGGTCGTCGGCGATCGCGCCGTCCGCGCCGCGTACCTCGGCCGCCAGAGCCTCTGAGCGCTGGCTAGATTGCGTCGCCTTGCGCTGGGCCAAGGCACTCGCTCTCGTCGGCCTGTCGTTGCTCGCCGGCTGCGGCGGCGGGGACGACGACGCCGTTCGGACGCTCACGATCGTGGTGAACGCACCGTTCTCGCGAAGCCCGTACGTCGGCGAGACGATCGCGCGCGGCGTCGAGCTCGGCGCGAGTAGGGCCGGCGTGGTCGAGACGAAGGGGGGCCGCTACCGGCTCGAGGTCCGGCGCCTCGACAACGCGCTCTCGCCGCGGCGGGCGGTACGGAATGTCCGCCGTGCCGTCTCGGACGATGCGGTCGCGCTCGTCGACGAGGGCACGGGCGTCGACGCCTCGTGGCGGGTCGCGCAGGGCGCCGACATCCCGGTCGCGATCACGTACCAGGGCGGCGTGGGCCTGGTCGACGCCGACGAGCGGCCGAACGTCTTCCGCATCGCGCCGACCGATCGCGGCATCGGCTTCCGGCTGGCGGAGTACCTGATTCCGAAAGGGCTCCAGGTAGCGCTCCTCACCGACGACACCGGCTACGGCGAAGAGGGCCGCGCGATGCTGGACCGGGCGTTCGGCGCGAACCCCGAGGCCGTCGCCACGAAGGTTCGCGTCCCGTCCGGAGCCGTCGACCTCGCCCCGCAGGTGCTAAAGGCCCGGCGCGCCGGCGCCACGGCGCTGCTCGTCTGGGCCCAACCGGCGACGATCGCGAAGGTTCTCACGGCGGCGAGGAGCAGCGGCTGGAACGTTCCGGTCTACACGCCGCCGAGCGGCGGCGACCCACTCGTGCGGCAGCAGCTCGCCGACAATCCCGACTGGGTCGACGGCCTCACGTTCGCCTCCGGCCGCATGACCGCCGAGCTCGGGCCGGAGGCGTGGTACGCGTTCCAATCCGCGTACGTTGCGCGCTACGGCCTCGACCGGGTCGGCGTGAAGACGTCGGCGGGCGAGGAGGTCTACCAGCCGCCCGAGTACGCGATGTACTCGTACGATTTCGTCTCCGTCCTGGCGGCTGCGATCAAGCAGGCCGGCGGCGCCGAGGACCGGTCGAAGCTGCTCGAGGCGCTCGACGAGGTCACGGTCGAGGGGGCGAACGGCGACGAGCGGGGCTTCACCATCCACAACCACGAGGGCGTCGTCGACGACGACGTCTACTTCGCGCGCTTCGACGACATGACCTTCGCGCCGGTGAAGGACGACGCTCTCTCGTCCACCCTGCCGACGATCAGCCAGTTCGGATAGCCGAAGGCCGGTTGCAGTGGGCGATCTGACGGGTCAAGATCCGCACATCCTCGGGGAGAGGAACTTGCTGTCGAAGGGCCGCGTTCGCGCGGCCCTTCTCTTCATGCTCGTGCTCGTCCTGCTCACGGCCTCGGGCTGCATGGGCGACGGCGACTCGACAGCGATCGACAAGGCGGATCTCAAGCGGCTCGTCCTGCAGCCCGGTGACCTTGCGCCGTTGTTCATCCGCTTCGACGAGGGGCGTCAAACCCGCTCCGACCAACCGGGCGCCACGCTCGCGGACGTGGAGCGGTTCGGCCGTCAGGACGGCTGGAAGGCCCGCTATCGGCGGCCCGGCTCACCGGCGACGAAAGGCCCGCTCGTGGTCGAGTCGAAGGTCGACGTCTTCGATGATTCGGGCGGGGCGAACAGAGAGCTCGCGGCGGAGCGAGAAGCGATCCTGGAAGGGCTTCACCTGAGGGATCCCGCGCCGAAGCTCGGTGACGAGAGCTTTCTCGCCACGGGCACCCAGGGAAGCGGGCAGTTCAAGGTGCGGTTCTACCTCGTCGCGTGGCGCCACGAGAACGCGATGGCGTCGGTCCTCGCGAACGGTTTCGAGCGCAAGCTGACGCGCGAGCAGGTCGTCGAGCTCGCACGCAAGCAGCAGAGCCGGCTCGCGGCCGCCGCGGGTTAGCCCCTAGGCGGGCACATCAAGTCGGGCAGCTTGTAGACCGCGAAGCTGCCGCGTGCGCCGCGGGCGACCGCGACGAACCCCTGACAGCGGTCGAACGGCATGGTCCCGAAGCCAACGGTGAACGTGCCACCGGACGTGGCGGTCACCGCACGAGAGCCCCTGCGGCCCTGCGAGGCGGCCACGACGTTCACTCGCTCGCCGGCCAGGAAGCGGCTGCCGCGCAGCGAGACGGGGTGGGTGGCCGCTAGTCGAAGCGACGCGGTTCGCTCCGGCGTCGAGGCGTCCACACGGGCCGCGCTCGGAAGCAGGAGACCCACGGCAAGAGTGAGGACAACGAGCGCCTTCACCCGGAAAGTATGCCATTCGTTGCAGCTGATACGCGCCAGGCGTATAGTCGCCCGGCCCAAGGGAAACGCGCGCGAGGCCGCCTCCGAGGCGGCGAACAGGGGAAAGGGAGGGGAAGGAAATGAAGCGATGGATCGTGGCTGTCATGCTGGTCATGACAGCATTCTTTGTGTTCGGGGCGGGGTCCGCGGTGGCGGATCCGGACGACGGCCCCGCGGTGCCGAAGCTGCCGAGGGAGCTGAAGACGTTCTCCGTCTCGGGGCCCTCAGGCATTTGGGAACTCCGTGACGTCGACCTCGGAACAGGGATCACCGAATGTCCGCAGGCGCGGATGAACGTCGAGCCGGACGAGCTCGCCCAGCGGGACAGAGACGCGGTCGAGGCTCTGAGCGATCACGGCGACGATAACCGCGCCAACACCGAGTACAGCTGCTTCCCGCAGAACGAGACGTCGATCGACGTCAACCCGACGCACAGGAAGAACCTGGTCGGCGGCGCGAACGACTATCGGCTCGGCTGGGCGTCCTCGGGCTTCTACGCGTCGGTGGACGGCGGCTCCCGCTGGTACGACGGGTGGATCCCGTTCCCGTCGTTGCCGAACGGCGACAACCTCGACGCCGGCGGCGATCCCGCGATCGTGTTCGATCGCAACGGCACGGTCTACTACGCAGACATCAACTTCAACCGGACCGACGACACCAACGGCGTCTGGGTCTCGCGCTCGACGAACGGCGGCTTCACGTGGAGCCGGCCATGCGTCGTGCTCACCGACGCCGCGCCGTGCGGTGGGCCCGGCGACCCACGCCAGCCCGGTGACGGCACGGTCGCGTTCACGCGCGAGAACGAGGTCACACCGCCGTTCGGCAGCGTCGCCAACTTCAGCGTGACCTTCAACGACAAGGAGTACATCGCTGCAGGGCCGAGGCCCGCGGGTGTCAGCCCGACGTGCTACACGCCGGCGACGCACGCGCCGCGCGCGTGCATCCCGGAGCAGGTAGGGCCCGATCGGATCTACGTGACCTGGACGAGCTTCACGAACCTGTCCGGCCTGCCGGGAATGATCACCGACTCGAAGATCGTCGAGAGCCACTCCGACGACATGGGCCGGTCGTGGTCGCCGCAGCACACGATCAACGGCAGCGCCGCGTTCTGCGTCGGCGCTACCGCTGGTGCCGGCGCGTGCGACGACAACCAGTTCTCGGTTCCGACCGTGAACCCGGAGACAGGCCACCTCTGGGTTGCGTTCGAGAATTTCGACACGCCGGACGAGAACCAGTGGCTCGTGGTTCGCTCGAACGACGGCGGGGCAACGTTCTCACCGCCGAGGTTCATCACTCCGACGTTCGACGTGAACCTGCGCCTGAAGGCCGACTGTGTCGCCCGCGGTGCGGGTCGGGTGCACCTGACCAACAGCTGCTTCCGAGTTCCGTTCACGGGCGCGATCGTCGCGGACAAGCGCGGCGGCGCCTTCGCGGACGATCTCTACTTCGTCATGTTCGACAACCGGAACGGCACACGGGACAGCACGAACACCGACGTGTTCTTCTTCAAGTCGCTGAACGGCGGCGCGAACTGGATCGGGCCGACCCGGGTGAACGACGACGCGTCGGCGGCTCCCGCGAACCGTGACTGCGGCCGGGTCCCACTGCCGAATCCACCGCCGTGTCCGGCCAATACGGACACGGGGAACGACCAGTTCTGGCCGTGGATCGACGTCAACGACCGGGGCCACATCAACATCGCGATGAAGGACCGGCGGCTGGACACGAACTCGGTGGCGATCGAATGGCCCACCAGCCGCTTCCGGCCGGGCAACTACCTCGTCTGGACTTGGGGCGCTCAGTGCCGGGCTCGACACGGGACGGCCTCCGAGTGTGTCGGCGGCCAGGCGACGCTCCTGCCACAACCGACGGCGCCGGTCAACCCGTCCGGTGCCTATCCCGGAGCAGGCCCGACGTCGCTCGGCGACTGGGACAACTTCGGGATCTCGGACATCCCGTCGAACTTCGACTACTGCTTCCGCGCCGGCATCTTCTGCGGCGACTACGAGGCGGTGACGGTGGAGGGCAGCAACGCCTACTCGTTCTCCACGGACGCACGGAACGGCCGCTCTGCGGGTGGTCCGGCCGGCGGTGCGACGTTCCCGTCGCAGCCCGGTCGCAACCCGGCGTGCGAGCAGTCCGACGTCATGGTCGACCACTACGGATCGGACTCGAGGACCCACGGGCAGAACCATGCGCGGTCGAGCGATTCGCTCTTCCTCGTGACGCCGTGTCCGGGTGACTAGGAAGTAGGGCGAAGCTTTCTCTCGCCCGTCGGGAGGGCCGCTCGTAAGGGCGGCCCTCCGCCTTTCTGATCTGTCATAGTCCGGCGCCGTTGAACGCGCTCGACCGCCGTCGGGCGCAGACCGAAGGGGGGAGAATGAGACGATTGGCAGCAGGTTCGGTCCTGCTCGTCGTCGCCTCGCTCGTGCTCTGGGGAGGCGCCGCCTCGGGTGCGAGTGACAGTTCGGAACTCCGCGCCGACCGGTCCGGTGCGGCGGACTTCCGGGACGTCGATTTCGGGACCGACGTCACCGAGTGTCCGCAGGCGGGCCTCCGCGGCAAGAACCGCGCGAGGCCGCTTCGGCGGATGGAGCGCGACAGGGTCGAGCAGCTCAGCGACCGGGGCGACGACATCCGGCTCAACCAGGATCTGTCGTGCTTCCCGCAGGACGAGATGTCGATCGCGGTCAATCCGAGGAACCAGCGGAACGTGGTCGGCGGGGCGAACGACTACCGCCTTGGCTGGGGCACGTCCGGGTTCTACTCGTCGACGAACGACGGGAACGACTGGTACGACGGGATCATCCCGTTCCCGACCACGCCGCGAGGCGACACGTTCGACGGCGGCGGCGACCCGGCGGTCATCTTCGAGCGCACGGGTGTCGCCTTCTGGACGGACATCAACTTCAACCGGCTCGACGATACGAATGGGATCTGGACGAGCCGCTCGACGAACGGCGGCTTCACGTGGAGCCGGCCATGCGTCGCGATCGACAACACGCCCGGCGATCCAACTGACGATTCGGGCCGCTGCGGCGGCGCCGGCGATCCGCGACAGGCGGGCGACGGCACGACGACGTTCAACCAGGACCCGACACCCGGCGTCCTGAACGGCGATGCCGACTTCGACGACAAGGAGTACAACGACGCGGGTCCGCGTCCGGCAGGCGTGGCGCCGACGTGCTTCGGAGCGTTCACGCACACGCCGATCCCGGTCGGCGCGCCGGGCTGCCCGGCCTCCAGGATCAGCCCGGACCGCCTCTACATCACGTGGTCGCGGTTCAACAAGGAGGGAACGGCGGCCTTCATCATGGAGAGCCACTCCGACGACTACGCCCGGTCGTGGTCGGCGCCCAAGAACATCGCGCCGAGCGCCCCGTTCTGCGTGGGCGGCCTCACCGGCGTCAACGCCTGTGACGACAACCAAGGCTCGCAGCCCGTCGTCAACCCGGCCACGGGCTTCGTCTACGTCTCCTTCGAGAACTTCAACACCCCGGGCGAGAACCAGTACCTGCTCGCCCGCTCGAGAGACGGCGGCAACACCTGGGAAGGGCCGTTCTTCATCACGCCCGTGTTCGACATCAACTACCCGACCTCGGGTGCCGACCGGCCCGACTGCGCCGCTCGCGGCCAGCAGGGCGGACGGCGCGTGCTCACGAACTCGTGCTTTCGCGTCAATGCGCGTGGCGCGATCACCGTCGACAAGCGAGGCGGGGCATACGCCGACGACCTCTACGTGATCATCGCGGACAACCGCAACGGCACGAGGGTCAGCACGAACACCGACATCAGCCTGTTCAAGTCGACGGACGGCGGGACGACCTGGATCGGCCCGACGCGGGTCAACGACGACCCGTCGGCGCAGCCGGCCAACCGTGACTGCCCGCGGGCGGGCGCAACCGCCTGCCCCATCGACGTCCACACCGGGAACGACCAGTTCTACCCGTGGCTGGACATCGGGCGAAAGGGCGACCTCCAGGTGGTCTGGCAGGACCGCCGGCTCGACCGTACCTCGGTCGAATCCGAGTGGCCGACCAGCCGCACGCGGCCGGGCAACTACCTGCTCTGGTTCTGGGGCGGCCATTGCCAGGTCGACCGCCCGGACTCGCACGAGTGCACCGCGCCGACGGCCGGCACGATCACGCAGCCGCCGGGGCCGGTGAACCCGCCGAGCTCGTTCCTGTTCCCGGAGCAGGCGGTGTTCCCATACGACAACTATGGGATCTCGGACAATCCGTACAACTGGGACTACGCGTTCCGCGCCGGGATCTTCGCCGGCGACTACGAGAACGTCTTCATCGACCAGAACAACCACGCGTGGGCGATGTGGACCGACGCACGGAACGGCCGCTCCTCGAGGAACCAGCAGGGGCGGAACCCGGCCTGCGAACAGTCCGATTCGTTCGCGGACAGGTACAGCGCGTCGAGCAAGGCCGCGGGCCAGAACCAGCCTCGCCCGACGGATGCGCTCTACCTCGTCACGCCGTGCGCGGCTGACGAGGCCGGCGAGCACTAGTCCGTTCGCCTGATCGAGACGGAGGAGCCGCCCGGCGGGGCGGCTCCTCGTCGTTTCGCGACGTCTCTAACCCGTGGGTCTGCTGGTCACGCGCGAGTAGACCTTGCCCTCCGCGCATTCGTCGGCGAGCTTCACCTGCCCGCTCTGGCCGCCGCCTTCGAACGAGATCTCGGCGTCGTGATCCTCCTGCTCGTCGAACGTGATCTCGTAGTCGCTGTCTCCGAAGAGCTCGTGCCAGTCGTCGTAGACGTCCTCGAGGTCTCCTTCGGCGTAGCCCTCGACGACGCGTGACGGCCCTGCCTCCTCGGACTTCGCCCAGGTGACCGAGTCCGGCACCGGGAAGTCGGCCGGCAGCCCCGTCTCGCCCGACATGGCCGTCATCTCGCAGATCGGCGCAAATGCCGCTCCGCGTTCCGCCTCGCGCTCGGCCTCGCTCTCGCCTTCGTCGTCGCCCCCGCAGGCCGCGAGCGCCAGACCGAGCATGAGGACCAGCAGCATGCCGATGCCCCGCTTGCGCATGTAACCCCACCTTCCGTCGGGATAGAGGAAGGTGGATCCTAGTGGGGACGTAGGGTCCGCCTCGTGTGGAGCCGACGGTTCGTGGCGCTTGCGGCCGCTGCCGCACTCGGCATCTGCCCGGCGGCGGACGCACGTCCGCTGCTGCTCCCGTCACCGGTGCTCCCGCTCGACTCGAAGGTTCCGCTCCGAACGAACGCGTCGACGGCCCAGCTGCAGCTGCCGATCAACGCGCGCATGGACAGCCGCGAGCGGGTGCTCGTCCGAACGCTTCCCGCCGGCCGTGTCGTCGGCGTGCGAGTCGTTCAGCGGCTGACGCTGACCGGCACGGGCGACTACTTCCTCTCCGTTCCCGCCCCGCTCCTGGACGCCCGGGCTGCGCCGGGCTCGCAGGCCGAGCCGGGCTTCCGTCGCAGCGGCATCCTGTGGCAGGGCTTCGCGAACCGACGGCGCGTGCTGGCAGCCGATGCGGTGCTCGATCCGGCGCGGGCGGCGAGCGCGCTTCCGCTGCGGCTCGCGCTCAGCGCGACGGTGGACGGCCGGCCCCTCGAGAGCAAAGAACGGCGGAGCGGTCGGCTCCGGCTCGAGCTGAAGCTCCGGAACACGACCGCGGTGCGGGTCCCCGCCGCGTCGGGCCGCGCCTCCAGGCCGCGCGACGTCCAGAGCATCATCTCGCGACTCGTCTCCCAGATCCGGCGGGGCGAGGTCCCCGACCAGCCGACCCTCGACGTCGCCGATCCGATCCGGACGCGACAGGTGGTGGTCGACGCTCCGCTCGTCGTCGCCGGCCAGTTGCGCCTCAGTGCACGCCGCCTCGACTCGGCCGTCGTTCGCGGCGGCTCGCTCATCCGGCGCGCCGGAGAAATCGTCGTCCCGTTCAAGGTCGTTCTCGCAGCCCCTGACCGGACGAGCGCGACGATCGTCGTCACCGGCTCTGTGGACGAGGCCGCCTTCGCGCAGGCGTCGCTCACGGCAGAGCCCAGCGCCACAGCGACGATCGCCGGCGCTCGCCATGGCGCCGCGGCCGACGCGGCGAGCCGTCTGCTTCTTCGGCTGGCGCGTGTACGCCAGTACGACGCGTTTCTCGCCAACCCCGCGCCGGGCGGCTCCGTCGAAGCCGTCTACCGATTCCAGACGACCGACGCGCCGGTGGGGGCCGCGGACGCGTCGGCGGCCGAGGACGAGGACAGCCCGATGCTGCCCGTGCTCGCGATCATCGCTCTAACCCTCGGAGCGGGCGGGCTGATCGTCCTCTGGGCCCACCTCTAGGGGAGCCGGGCACTGCCGGGCGCGCACTCATTCGCTTGACGGCCCGGCGGGACAGGCCCCGAAAGGTTTCGCAAGAATCAATAGAGAACTTGATATCACGGCGTGAATTCGTAAATATCACCGCCGCCCAGTGACAGGAGAGGTCTATCGCTTCCTCCTCCGGATGCCGGCCCAGCTGCGGGATCAGCTGAAGGACGCGGCCGCGCAGTCCGGCAGGAGCCTCAACGCCGAGCTCGTGGACCGGCTTGAGCGAAGCCTTGTCGCAGAACGAGGCCTCCGCGGGCGTCTCGGATTCCGATCAGGAGCAGATAAGTCCGGAAGGAGGACCATGTCATCGAAGGATCCAAATCGTCAACGCCGATTCGAGTGGCGTCGACTCGCCCTGGGCGGCGCGGGGGTCGTCGCCGTCATCGCGACGGCGTTGGCCGCCGGAGCTCTCACCGGTGATTCGGGCACGCAGGCTACGGCGCCGCCGAGCGTGGCCGAAGCCGTCGAGAACGGCGCGATCTCGTCTGTGCTTCGGCAGAAACTGGCGGCGTCGACGACGTTCTCGCCCGGCGAGCCCGCGTACGAGCAGGGTGAGGGCGGCGACGGCGCGCAGGACTGGTACATGCATGCGTCTCCCGCCGCCGACATTCCGCTGTCCGCGATCGCCGGCAGCCGCGAGGACTGGGCTGCGGCGAAGTCGCGCGGCAGCTCAGTCGGAAAGCTCGGAGACCACGGCCGCTGGAAGAACCTCGGGCCCGACAACGCCGTCTACCCGCTCAATCCGTTCCGGAATCGGTACGTCTACGTTCCGAACGAGTATGTGGCGGCGGGCCGCACGGCGCACAGCGTCATCGACCCGAACTGCGGATCTGTGAAGTGTCGGTACTGGATCGCCAACGCGGGCGGCGGCATCTGGCGGACCGAGAACGCGTTCGCGCAGCAGCCGAAGTGGGAGTTCCTCTCGGGTGGGTTCCAGCACAACAACACGGCCGCACTCGAGCTCGATCCGAATGACCCGGAGAGCAATGTGATCTACGCGGGGACGGGCGAGCCGAACACGTGCCGGAGCGGCTGCATCGCAGGCGTAGGCCTGTACAAGTCAACGGACGGCGGCGACCACTGGACGGGCCCGATCGGAGGCCAGTACTTCAGCGGCCGCGGCATCGGCTCGATCCAGGTCAAGCCCGGCGACGCCAAGACGATCTTCGTCGGCTCGGGAGCACAGGGCTCGCGCGGGATGAGCAGCACCTGCTGCACGGGCGTCGATCGCGGCGCGAACATCCCGGGCGCACCCCATTTCGGCCTCTGGCGCTCGACGGACGGCGGCGAGACGTTCTCGTTGGTGAGCCAGGGCAACGCGACGAACTGCACGGACAAGACGCCGACCGAGGTCTTCCTCGGCCTGACCGCGTGCTCACCGCGCGGTGCGCGTCGCGTGCACTTCGACCCCGTCGACCCGAACACCGTCTATGCGTCCTTCATGGCAAAGGGGATCTGGCGGTCGAATCAGAACGGCGACCCCGGCACGTGGGTGCAGATCTTCGAGCCGCGGGGCGGGTCGACCAGCCCGGCGACGGGCGCTGACGTCGAGCGGGCCGAGTTCGACGTGGTCGAGCTGGCGAACGGCGACACCCGGATGTATGTGGGCGTCGGCGCCGGTGCCGGACAGACCGCGAAGGTGTTCCGGAGCGACAGCGTTCGCACCGGCACGCCGACCTTCACCGACCTGACGAACAACACCAGCGGCGGTTACTGCGACCCGCAGTGCAACTACGACAACTACGTCTACGTGCCGAGGAAGGCGGACGGATCGGCGCACGACCCGAACACCGTGTACGTCATCGGCGCGAACGACTACAACCAGGCCGCCCTGGGCACCTCGAACGGGCGAGCGATCCTGCTCTCGACGAACGCCGGCGCGTCGTTTACGGACATGACGTACGACGCGACGGACAATCTCCAGCCGCACGGGGCGCACCCCGACCACCACTCGATCGTCACGAACCCGAGCAACTGGAGGCAGTTCCTCGAGACAAGTGACGGCGGCATCATCCGTTCCGACGGCGGCGAGTTCGTCGACGACTCGGGTGACTGCACGGCGGTCCACCACCTGACGGGGAGCCGCCTGGCGACATGTCAGGCCGTGACGAGCCGGATCCCGCAGCGTCTCGAGTCCATCAACAAGGGACTCAACACGCTCCACTTCTACCAGATGACCTTCAACCCGAAGCGTCCGGGTGAGCTCGCCGCCGGGGCACAGGACAACGGGTCGTGGATGAGCGTCCCCGGAACGAAGACGTGGGTTGAGTCGTTCGTTGCGGATGGCGGCTACACCGCCTTCGACCCCGCCGACCCGAATTACTCGACGCTGGAGTCGCAGAACGGCGGAATCCGCGCTCTCGACGAACCGCGCAACCAGGCGGCGGTCTTCTGGATCGCCGACACGATTCGCACGCTCGGGGCGGCGGCGTTCCCGTACCCACGGGAGGCGGTTGCGTTCTCCGCTCCCACGGTGTTCCACCCACGGGTGAGCAAGCTGATGCTCACGGGCCGGGAGCACGTCTTCCGCTCGCTGAACGGCGGTGTCAACCCGGCCTTCCCGTACGCGAAGGTGAAGGAGCACTGCAACACCTGGAACGGCAACGGCGACATCGACGAGAGTGGCGCATATGTCCCCAACGTGGACATCTGCGACGACTGGAAGCCGATGGGCAACCCGGGCCACGCCGGCCGGCTCACCTACGGGCCGGAAGCGCTGTGCCCGAACCCGGCCAACCCGAACCCGCTCCAGCTCTGGACAGTTCTCTGCCCGCCGCCCTACGTGTGGGGTGATGACCGCTCCGGCGGCCATGTCTCGATGAACGCGCCGGCACCGTCCGACCGGAACGTGGTCTGGGCCGGGACGAGCGGCGGCAGGATCTTCATCACGACGAATGCGGGGGCCGATCCGACGGCCATCGTGTGGCAGCGGATCGACACGACGTCCCAGGCCGACCCGCCGCGGTACCCGTCGGACATCTATGTCGACCCGTCCGACCCGTACCACGCGTACATCTCCTACAGCGGATACAACGCCGTCACGCCGGACACCCCGGGTCACGTGTTCGAGGTGCAGTACAACCCGGCGACGGGCGCTGCGACGTTCACGAGCCTCGACGGCACCGGCCCGCAGGCGCTCGGCGACCTGCCGGTCGCGACGATCGAGCGCGACGAGGCGAAGGGCGTGCTGTACGCGGGCACGGACTTCGGCCTCGTGCAGCGGGTTCGAGCGCAGACGGGCTGGACCGACGCGCACCCGGGCCTCCCGGTGACGCCGGTTCCGAACCTCGTCATCGATCAGGAGCGCCGCGTCATGTACGTCACGACGCACGGGTTCGGCGCCTGGAGGCTGAACCTGCCGTAACGACGTTACGGACGCCGAATCGAGGGGCCGCTTCCGAGCGGCCCCTCGGCGTTCTAGGGGTCGATTCCGCAGGGGTAGGGAACGCTGCGCACCGTCGCGCGGCTGCCCTTGTTGCCCTTCGCGGAGATGACGTACGTCGGGCAGCGACCGAGGCTGAGCTGGCGAAACCGGACACCGATCCGGCCGGCCGCGCCTGCGGTCGCGTTTTTCGCTCCGAATCCGTCGTCGGTGCTTGCCGTAATGCGGACGGTCTCGCCGGCGCGGAAACCGCCGCCGAGGACGAGGAGCGGCTGCACCGCGCCAACGCGTAGCTGGGCCTTCGTGGCGGCGGCCGGGGAAACGGCTGTTCCACCGTCGGCGAAGGCGACGCCCACGGCAAGGACGACGGCGAGGATAGGCGCGACTCGGAACATCAGTACGCCATCGCCCCGCGGCCGGTCTCGGCGGCGTGTCTCTGCTCGTCGGCCCGGTAGCTCGAGCGCACGAGCGGCCCGGCGAAGACGGAGCCGAAGCCGAGCGCCTCGCCCTGCTCTCTGAGCCAGCGGAACTCGTCCGGATGGACCCAGCGGTCGATCGCCGTGTGCTTCGCGCTCGGCTGGAGGTACTGGCCGATCGTGACCACGTCGACGCCGTGGGCGCGGAGGTCGCGCATGGTGTCGACGATCTCGTCGTTCGTCTCGCCGAGCCCGACGATGATCCCCGACTTCGTCAGCACGGGGTAATCGGCAAGCTCCTTCGCCCGCCGCAGGAGCCAGAGCGCCTTGTCGTAGCTCGCCTTCGCTCCGCGCATCCGGCGGTGCAGGCGGCGGACGGTCTCGATGTTGTGGTTGAAGACTTCGGGTCGTTCGGCCAGGACGGTTCGCAGCGCGTCCTCCTCGACGCCGAGGAAGTCGGGCGTCAGCACCTCGACCGATGCGTCGGGCAGCTTTTTCTTGAGGGCGCGGATCGTCGCGGCGTAGTGCCCGGCGCCGCGGTCGGGAATGTCGTCGCGGTCGACGGAGGTGACGACGACGTGCCTGAGGTCCATCTTGGCCGCGGTCTGCGCCAGGCGGAGCGGCTCGAGCGGGTCCGGCGGATGCTCGGGACGGCCGGAGTTGACGTAGCAGTAGCGGCAGGCGCGCGTGCAGGTGTCGCCGAGGATCTGGAACGTCGCCGTGCCTCGGCCCCAGCACTCCGCGATATTCGGGCAGCGCGCCTCTTCGCAGATCGTGTTCAGGCTCGCTCCGTGGATCAGCTTCTTGACGTCGAGGTAGCGCGAGTCCGCGCTCGGCGCGCGAACCTTCATCCAGTCGGGCCGGCGAGGCCTTTCCGCGACGGGAAGCGACTTCTGCACGTCTGGCAGTCTACGGACCGCGTTGGTTCCCGAGGCGCCGCTCCGCACGACGAAGTACGGTCTCGTCGCCGACGTCGACGGCTGGTTCGTCGTGAACGCCAAGGACGCGCGCTGGCGCGATTCCGGTCCCTTCGGCGTCTACTGCGACTTCGAGGGAAAGCGGCCGTTCCGCCAGCTGGGGATCAACATCAGCGTGCTCCGACCCGGGCAGAGCCTCGGCTTCTACCACCGCGAGAACGCCCAGGAAGACTTCCTCGTGCTGGCCGGGCGATGTCTCCTCGTAGTCGAAGACGAGGAGCGGCCGCTCGAAGCGTGGGACTTCGTCCATTGTCCGCCGACGACTGCGCACATGATCGTCGGCGCGGGCGACGGGCCTTCCGTCGTGCTCGCGGCGGGGGCGCGAGGCCTACGTCGCAAGGGGCTCGTGTACGAGCCGTCGGAAACGGCGCGAAAGCACGGAATCTCGGTCGCGAAGGAGACGACGAAGCCGGCGGAGGCGTACGCCGACATCCCGAGGCCGAAGCGCGTCGCCTACGGGGGCTGGCTCCCCGAGCGCCGCGAGCGATTGTGAGGGGTCTGGCCCCTCATGACGGCCCCTTCGGCCACGTCGAGCGTCACGAAAGCGTGACGATCGATCCTCGGGTCACGTCCGCGCTAGCGAGGCGTGGATAGGTTGTGGCCAGAGGCCATGGCCCTCGTCGGCGGGTATCTGCTCGAAATCGAGCGAGAACACGTCAACTAGCCCCTGGACCGCGAGCGCTCGGACCTCGTCGACGGTTACGACGCGCTCGAGCTCGCGCGCTGCGGTCGTGAACGACGCATCCTCGAGCCCGCACGCGGTGATCCACTCGGTGAACGGCGCGGGATCGAGGTCGACGTTCAGCGCGTACCCGTGGGTGGTCACCCACTTGTGGATGTGCACCCCGATCGAGGCGATCTTGCGCGGCGGCGCCGGATCTGCCACCCAGAGGCCTGTCAGCCCGTCGATCGCGGTCGCCTCGATCCCGAGCGGCGCAAGCGTGGCGATCAGCGCGAGCTCGAGGTCGCGGCAGTACTTCTTGACGTCCTGGCCGTGGCGAGTGAGGTCGAGGATCGGGTAGCAGACGAGCTGCCCCGGGCCGTGGTAGGTCGACTTGCCGCCGCGGTCGGTCTCCACGATCTCGACTTCCGCGCCCTCGGGGACGTGGAGCTCGCCGGGCTCGGCGCGCCTGCCGAGCGTGATGACGGGCGGATGCTCGAGCAGCATCACCGTGTCCGGAATCGCACCTTGCGAGACCGCGCCGGCCAACGAGCGCTGCAGCTCCCACGCCTCGATGTAGGGGACCGGCTCGCGTAGGTCGACGAGGTAAGCCGGACGCTTCACGCCACGACTGTAGCGGCCGGGTGCGGTTGAATCCTTTGCATGAGCGCTGACGAGCTTCACGCAGCGATGCCGTTTGCCAGGCTCCTCGGCCTCGAGGTGGTATCGGCCTCGCCCGAGGAGGTGCGCGCGCGGCTCGACTGGGACGAGAGCCGCTGCACGGCCGGCGGGATCCTCCACGGCGGCGCGCTCATGGGTCTCGCGGACTCGAGCGGCGGCCTCTGCGCGTTCCTCAACCTGCCGGACGGCGCAAGCGGCACCGCGACGATCGAGTCGAAGTCGAGCTTCTTCCGCCCCGTCTCCGACCGCTACGTGGAGGCGACCTCACGCGTCCTCCACCAGGGCCGGACGACGATCGTGGTCGAGACCGAGCTGCGCGACGCCGACGGCCGCCTCGCGGCCAAGATCACGCAGACGCAGGCGGTGCTGGGCGGCGGCTAGTAGTCCGTCTCGCCCCAGCTCTCCAGCTTCTGCCGGAGCGACTGGAGGAATCGACCCGCGAGCGCCCCGTCCACCAGGCGATGGTCGTATGTGAGCGTGAGGTTCATGATCGGGCGGATCGCGATCACGTCCTTGCCGAGCTCGTCCTGGACGACCCACGGGCGCTTGACGAGCGCGTAGGTGCCGAGGATCGCGGACTGGGGCTGGCTGATGATCGGCGTGCCGTGGAACGTGCCGTAGCCGCCCGGGTTGGTGATCGTGAACGTCCCGCCCTGCACCTCGTCGGGCGTCAGCTGCTTGTTCCGCGCCCGCTCCGCGATGTCCGTGACCGCGCGCGCCATGCCGAGCAGGTTGAGGCTCTCGGCGCGCTTGACGACCGGGACGATCAGCCCCTTGCCCTCGGCGAGCTCGACTGCGAAGCCGAGGTTCACGTAGTTGCGGCTGACGATCTTGTCGTCGCGGATCTCGCCGTTGATCCACGGAAACTCGCGCAGCGTCTCGGTGACAGCGCGCGCAACGAAGATCAGGTAGGTGGGATTGACGCCGTAGCTCTTCTGGTACTCCGGCTTCAGCTTCTCGCGGATCGCGACCACGCGTGACATGTCGACCTCGATCGCGCTCGTGACGTGCGCGGCCGTGTCGAGCGACCGGCGCATGTGCTCCGCGATGCCTCTGCGCATCGCGGTCATCGGCTCGACCTGCTCGCCCATGCCCGCCTCGACCGGCGCCGGGGCGGGCGCAGGTGCTGGGGTCGGCGGCGCCTGAGCGGCCGGAGCGGGTGCCGGCTGCGCTGGCGCGGGAGTCGGAGCCGGAGCCGGCGGCGGAGCCTCGGTGGGCGCGGTAGGCGCCTCCTGCGGGGCCGGGGCCTCCGCGGGCGCACCCGACTCGATGAAGTTGAGGATGTCCTTCTTCGTCACACGACCGCCGCGACCGGTGCCCGGAACCTGACCGGGGTCAACCCCGTGCTCCGAAGCAATCCGCGCGACGACCGGAGACACGAAGGTCGGCCCGTCGCCGTTCGCCTCGCGGCCTCCGTCCGGGCTCGGCGCGGGTGCCGCCGGCGCCGGAGGCGGGCTCGGTGCCGACTCGGGCGGCGGCATGTCGGTCTCGGCCTCGGCTGCCGCAGTCGAGGCATCGGCGGCCGGCTGGGTGGCCGGCTCGGGCGGCGGCGGCGCCTCCTCGGCGGCCGGTGCGGCCGCGCCGGAACCGATCACCGCGAGCTTCGTGCCGACGTCGACGGTCTCGCCTTCCTGCACGAGAATCTGCTGGACGGTGCCGGTGCCCGGGCTTGGAACCTCGGTGTCGACCTTGTCGGTCGAGATCTCGAGCAGCGGCTCGTCGGCGGCGACCTCCTCGCCCTCCTGCTTGAGCCACTTGGTGATCGTCCCCTCGGAGACAGACACGCCCATCTGCGGCATCACGACTTCGATAGCGGTCTCGGTGGCCATTGGCGCTCCTCGCTCAGTACTCGGCTAGGTCCCTCAGTCCTGCGACCACGTCATCCACCTGCGGGATGAACGCCTTCTCGAGCGGCGGCGAGAAGGGAACGGGTGTGTCCGGCGCCGTCACGCGCTTGATCGGCGCGTCGAGATCCTCGAATGCCTCCTCGGCGATGGTCGCCGCGATCTCGGCGCCGAAGCCGCCCGTGTGCGTGTCCTCGTGCAGGACGAGCACCTTCGACGTCTTGCGAGCCGACTCGAGCACGGCCGCCTTGTCCCACGGCATCACGGTGCGCAGGTCGACGATCTCGACCGAGACGCCGTCGCTCTCGAGGTGCTGGGCGGCCTCGTCGGCGGTGTACACCATCGCGCCCCACGTGATCACGCTCACGTCGTCGCCTTCGCGGTGTATGCGCGCCTTGCCGATCGGCGTCGTGTAGCGCTCGTCGGGCACCTCGGCCTTGATGCGGCGGTAGAGATGCTTGTGCTCGAAGTAGAGGACGGGGTTCGGATCCTCGATTGCGCTCACGAGCAGGCCCTTCGCGTCTTCCGGCGTCGCCGGGCACACGCATTTCAGGCCCGGGACGTGTGCGAACGAGCTCTCGGGGTTCTGGCTGTGGAACGGCCCACCCGAGAAGCCGCCGCCCGATGGGAGGCGCACGACGATCGGAACCGGCGTGCCCGCCCGGTAGCGCTGCTTCGCGGCCACAGTGACGAGCTGGTCCCAGGCGCAGGAGATGAAGTCCGCGAACTGCATCTCGGCCACCGGCCGCATCCCCATGATGGCCGCACCCGTGCAGCCGCCGACGATCGCGGTCTCGGACAGCGGCGAGTCGATCACGCGCCACGGCCCGAACTCCTCCTGGAACCCGAGCGTGACTTTGAACGCTCCGCCGTAGACGCCAACGTCCTCGCCGATCACGAACACGCGCTTGTCGCGCCGCATCTCCTGACGGAGGCCGTCGGAGATCGCTTGAAGGTAGGTCTTCTCGGCCACGCTACGCGTCCTGGTTTGACGGATCGAAGGTTTGTCGTGGCGCCATCGTTGTCGTGAGCGGCCTCCGAGTCATTTGTGGTGCGGCGTGTCGAGCTCATCGGGTGTCGCGTAGACACCGTCGGTGAGCGTGGACGTGTCGGGAAGCGGCGACTCCTCGGCACGCTGGATCGCGTCGGTGAGGAGGCGCTTGACGCCGGCGGCGATCTCGTCTTCCTCCGAGTCGCTCAGGTCGGCATTGTCGCGGAGCCAGGAGCGGAATCGCTCGATCGGATCGCGGCGCGCCCACTCCTCGAACAGCTCCTTGGGGACGTAGAAGGCGTCGTCGTGGACGGCATGCCCCTCCATGCGGAGCGTCATCGACTCGATCAGCGTCGGGCCGCCGCCCTCGCGCGCCTTCTCGATGGCGCGCTTCGCCTCGCGGTAGACGGCGAGGACGTCCGTGCCGTCGACGACGACGCCTTCGAAGCCGTACGCCTGCGCGCGGTCTGCGAGCGTCTCGCACGCGTACTGGAGGTGCGTCGGCGTCGAATAGGCCCACTGGTTGTTGTCGCAGATGAAGACCACCGGAAGGCGGCGGACGCCTGCGAGGTTCATGCCCTCGTGCGAGTCGCCGCGCGCGGAGGCGCCCTCGCCGAACCAGCCGACTGCGACGCGGCGCTCCTCGCGGATCCGGAAGGCGAGCGCGCACCCGACCGCTACGGGGAGCATCGCGGGTAGGTGGCTGACCATCGCAAGCAGGCCGAGGTTCGAGTCGGCCATGTGCACGTTGCCGTCCTTGCCCTTCGTCGGCCCGTCCGCGCGGCCCATGTACTGGGCAAAGATCCGCCAGGGCTCCACGCCGCGCGTGACGTGAACACCCATGTCGCGGTGGAGCGGCGTGCCGACGTCGTCGGGGCCGAGCGCCGTCGCGACGCCCACCGAGCTCGCCTCGTTCCCGCGGCCCGTGTAGAAGGAGCCGGGGATTTTGCCCTGCTTGTAGAGGATGTGCCCGCGCTCCTCGATCCCGCGGGTGATCAGCATGTTGCGGTAGATGCCGAGCAGGTCCTCGCGGTCGAGCCCCGCCTCGCGGACCTCGCTCAGCGAACCGACCGGCTCGGCTTCTCTCGCAATCGCCATTCGAACACCCCCGTCGTCGGGCCAGAACCGGCGACAACTCTAACGACTGCGCCCGAGGCCCCGGCCGCTGTGGGTCCTTCGCTCTTCGGGGTGCCCAGGCACCGAACCAAAAGCGCGCGAAGCGTCCACAACTGATTCGCGTTGCCGGCTGCGCTGGAAGCAGGAGGCCAGCCCTCGTTTGGCCGCTGCATGGACGATTTCGTCGCGTCCCTTTGAGCCGTCTTCTGGTGACAGGCACCGTCGAAGAAGCGTCACGGGTTCCGCGGAAGAGTCGCCTAGAGGCCGAGCGCCTGGCGCTCGAGCTCGAAGCCTTCGAACACCTCTCGATACTGTCAGCGGCGATGGGACGGAAGCGCAGCTGGCTGCAGGAGGAGCGACGCCGAACGCTCGGCGACTGGGTCGCTCTCTGCCTCGCTTGCGGGCACGTCCAGCGGTACTTCGAGGACTCCGAGGCTGACGTGCCGGGCGAGTGCCCGCAATGCGGTCGGCCCCTACTCCATCGCTGCCCCGAGTGCAGCGCGCGCATCGCATCGGCCTTCGCCGTCGAGTGCGAAGACTGCGGCGCAAAGCTGCGAGCCGACGAGCGGTTCGGCTCGAGGATCCGGAAAGCCGGCCGCTAAGCGCGGGCCGCTAAGCGCGTATCTCCGAGAAGCGGATCACCGTGACCGTCTCCTCGCGCGTGACGTCCCGGTTGTAGAGCTGCCCGAGGAACGTCGCCATCTCCTCGGTCCGCCGGATCTCGGGGTTGTCGTGCTCGATCTCGCGCGGCGAGAGCTCGGCGAGAGTCTTCACCTCGACCTTGTCGATCACGGCGTCGAAGACGCGTTCCCGCGGCCCGAACCGCGCGCCGCACAGCACCTGCACGACCATGCCCTTTTTGTACTTGCGCGACTTGTCGCCCAGCCGGATCGTCGCCGTCTTGCGACGAGACCGAAGCTGGTCCGCGACGAGGGGCGAGTAGAAGTTGAGCGCGTACACGGCGGCGCCGAATCATAAAGCGTCCGATTCGAGGACAGCACGCGCGTTGACGGCCATCTCGCGCTCGCCGCGATAGGCGAGCAGCCGCTCGGCTTCGGCGAGCGAAAGCCACCGCGCCTCCGCCACCTCCCGCCTCTGCTCGGGAGCGAGCTCGTCGAGCCGGCCTCGCGAATAGCGCAGGAGGTAGAAGCTCACGACCTTGAAGATCCGCCGACCGCCGCGGGTGTAGACGTATTTCACGTCGCCGAGCTTGCCCAGCGACCGGCCCTCGACGCCCGTCTCCTCGGCCACTTCGCGCAGCGCCGTCGCCTCCGCGGACTCGCCTCGATGCACCAGTCCCTTCGGCAGCGCCCACACGCCTTCCGCCTTGCCGTTCGGCCGGATCGCGGCGAAGACCCATTCACCCTTCAGCCGGCGCACGAGCACGCCGCCGGACGAGATCTCAGCGGGCATAGTTTGTAACAGCCAGCTCACCCCTGCGTGCGCTGGGCGTTTGCTTCTCCCTGCCGGAGCGGCTAAACTGTCCTGGCACTCGTGGAGTAAGAGTGCCAGAAAGCGTCACAAAGTCTGGACTGGAGGACACCTGTATGAACCTACAGCCTCTGGGTGATCGCCTGATCGTCGAGGTGCTCGAGGAGGAGGAGCAGACGTCGAGCGGCATCGTGCTGCCCGACACCGCGAAGGAGAAGCCGCAGCGCGGCCGCGTCCTCGCGGTCGGCCCGGGCCCCCGGGACGAGGACGGCGAGTACATCAAGATGGACGTCGAGAACGATGACGAGATCATCTTCTCGAAGTACGGCGGCACCGAGATCAAGATCGGCACGGACGAGTACCTGATCCTGCGCGAGTCGGACGTGCTCGCCAAGGTCGTCGGCGACCGCGAGCCTGCCGGCGCCACCGCCTAACACGGAGGAAAGAGAGACACATGGCTCATAAGGAACTGAAGTTCAATGAGGAGGCGCGCCGCTCGCTCGAGCGTGGCGTGAACATCCTCGCCGACGCGGTCAAGGTCACCCTTGGCCCGAAGGGGCGCTACGTCGTGCTCGACAAGAAGTTCGGCGCCCCGACCATCACGAACGACGGCGTCACGATCGCGCGCGAGATCGAGGTCGAGGACGTCTTCGAGAACCAGGGCGCCCAGCTCGTGCGCGAGGTCGCAACGTCGACCAACGACGTCGCGGGCGACGGCACCACGACCGCGACCGTGCTCGCGCAGGCGATCGTGCGCGAGGGCCTGAAGAACGTCGCCGCCGGTGCCAACCCGATGGGCCTCAAACGCGGCATCGAGGGTGCCGTGGACCAGGTCGTCGAGAGCCTCAAATCGCAGTCGAAGGAGATCTCGGGCAAGGAGGACATCGCCCGGGTCGCGACGATCTCGGCGCGGGAGCGCGAGATCGGCGACGTGATCGCCGACGCGATCGAGAAGGTCGGCAAGGACGGCGTCGTGAACGTCGAGGAGGGCCAGACCTTCGGGCTCGAGCTCGAGTTCACGGAGGGCATGCAGTTCGACAAGGGCTACCTGTCGCCGTACATGATCACCGACGCCGAGCGCATGGAGGCTGTGCTCGA
>Ga0126312_10000378_pt1 | contig 25599 bp, 24 predicted proteins | sample Plot104A_FD_92537 | JGI IMG/M metagenome (GOLD analysis project Ga0126312, IMG submission 92537) | Serpentine soil microbial communities from UC McLaughlin Reserve, CA, USA - Plot104A | ecosystem: Environmental > Terrestrial > Soil > Grasslands | place: USA: UC McLaughlin Reserve, Lake County...
CCTGCTCTGCCGCCTGGATCAGCCTCGGCACCAAGGCGGAGTCGTCGGACGTCCGATACACGGTCATCTTGATCGCGAGCACGTCGGGGTCCTCGACCGCCTGCTCGACGAAGCGCTCCACGCTGGTGGCGAACGACTCGTAGGGGTGGTGGACCAGCACATCGTCCTGGCGCATGGCCGCGAACACGTCCGCCTTCTCGTGGTCGGGGTCGCGGAAGGCAGGCGCGGTCACCGGGGTCCAGGGCTCGTCGCGCAGCTCGCGGTGGCCGTCCAGGCCGTGGATCTCCCAGAGGTCGGTGAGGTCGAGCAGGCCGTTCACGTCGACGATCTCTTCATCCTCGAGATGCAGGGACTCCACCAGCAAGTCGCGCAGGCCGGGGTCCATGTCCGCGCCGACCTCGAGCCGGATGACCTCGCCGAAGCGGCGTTGGCGCAGCTCGTGCTCGACCGCTCGCAGCAGGTCATCCGCCTCGTCGGAGACCGTGAAATCCGCATCGCGGGTGACGCGGAAGATGCTGTGGCGAAGGATCTCCATCCCCGGGAAAAGGTCCTCGAGGTTCTGCGCGATCACCGACTCGAGCGGCACGAACGTGTCGTTGCCGATCGGCACGAAACGGGGCAGCACCTCCTTGGGGACCTTCACCCGCGCAAAGGTCTCCTGGTCGGAGACCGGGTCGCGCAGCCAGACGGCCAGGCTGAGCGACAGGTTCGAGATGTACGGGAAGGGGCGCCCGGGGCCGACCGCCAGCGGCGTCAGCACCGGGAACACCTGCTCTCGGAAAATCGCGTCGATCGTCTCGGCCTCGGGGCCGGTGCAGTCCTCGCCGTCGACGATCCGGATCCCGGCGGCGGCTAGCGCCGGCCGGATCTGGTGCTCGAACTCCGCGCTCTGACGCTTGGCCTGTCCGGCGACCGCCTCGCCGATCCGCGCGATGGTCTGCGAGGGCGAGAGCCCGTCTGGTCCGCGGGCGTCGATGCCGGCGTCGACCTGGTCGTGCAGGCCCGCCACCCGCACCATGAAGAACTCGTCGAGGTTCGACGTCCAGATCGCCAGGAACTTGACGCGCTCTAGCAGCGGTACCCGCTCGTCCTCGGCCAGCTGGAGTACGCGGTCGTTGAAGTCCAGCCAGGACAGCTCGCGGTTCTCGTACAGCTTTGGAGCCTCGAGATCGACTGCGGGCTGGTTGGCTGTGGTTGTTTCCATCCTGTTACCGGATTCTTCCTCTTCTGGAGGGTAGGTATGTTGGCGACCGGTGATCTGGCTGTTGCGCCACGGAGAGGCGGCCGACGGCTCGCCCGACGCAGAACGGCCGCTCACCAGGCGCGGTGAGGAACAGGCCCGGGCGGCGGGCGCGGCTCTGGCCGCGCTGGGGGTGTCCCTCGAGGCGTGCCTGACGAGCCCCAAGGTGAGGGCCGCCGAGACCGCGCGGCTCGCCTGCGAGGCGCTGGGCGTCGAGCCGGAGGTCGAGAGCCAGCTCGCCGGCGGGCCCTTCGATCCCGCGGAAGTCGCGCTCGGGCACGGGGAGGAGGTCCTCCTCGTCGGCCACGACCCGGACTTCTCGATGGCCGTGCACAGCGCGACCGGCGCGCAGGTTCGCATGGAGAAGGGCGGCCTCGCGGCCGTAGACCGCGGCGAGCTCAAGGTCATGCTGCGGCCCATCGAGCTCGAGCTGCTCGCCCAGCACTAGCCAGAGACCGCCAGTGCCGGGAGGCGTCCCTCGACCAGCTCGAGGATCACGCCCTCGCGAAGACCGCCGCACGCGATGCGCAGCGGCATGTCCAGCAGGTCGGAGAGCGCCTCCAGGACAAGGATCCCCGCGGGAAGCAGCCGCACGCGTACGGGGTCGAGCTCGAAATGGGCCGCGATGTCGGCAATGGTGGTGGACGACAGGACGCGAATGCCGCGCTCGAGGGTCTCGTGCTCGAGCTCGGCCCCGAGCAGCCGTCGCAGCGAGGCGGCCGTGCCGCCCACCGCCACCGCCTGCTGGGGTCGGGGCGGCTCGAGTCCCTCGAAGCACCCCTCGACGTGCCGGCGCACGGCCTCGAGCTCCGACACGGCCGGCGGGTCCGAGCGCAGGTAGGAGTCGGCGAGGAAGCCCGAGCCGATTCGAAAGGAGGCCGACCAGCTGACTCGCCCGTCGCCCTCGCCCACCGCGATCTCGGTGGACCCCCCTCCGACGTCGACCACGCCCAGCGTGCCGTCGGCCGGCGTCGCCAGCGTCCGCGCGGCGCCGACGAAGGCCAGCCGCGCCTCCTCCTCGCCCGATACGACGCGAAGGTCGCCACCGCCGCTCCTGCGCACCGCCTCGGCGAGCGCGTCCCCGTTCGGCGCATCGCGGATCACCGCGGTCGCGACGGTGACCAGCTGCTCGGCCCCGGCCCCGCGCGCGACGCGCGACTGGGCGGCCACGACCGCGGCTATCTCCTCGATCTTCTTCTTCGGGATCCGGCCGTCCTTGTTCAAGCTCTTCCCGATACACGTAAAGGCGCGCTGGGTCGCCAGCTCGCGGAGCGCTCCCTGCTCGCACTGGGCCACGAGCAGACGCGTCGTGTTGCTGCCTATGTCTATGCAGCCCAGGGTGGCCGAGGCGCTCAGGTCTCCTTCAGGACGATGCCCTCGAGCAGGTGCGCCGCGAAGGGATCCTCCCCATAGTACGGCCACCGTGAGGGTGCACCGCCGTGGGATGGTCGGCTCACTGCTTCCCGAGCGACACGCCGGGGTGCGAGGCGTCCTCGAACTCCCGGAAGAGCCCCGTCACCACGAAGGCCGTCTGCTCCCCCACGTCGACGGCGTTGTCGCCGATGCGCTCGATCGCGCGGCCGATCAGCATCATGTGCATCGACCACTCGCGCCTGTCGGGATCGGTCCCGAAGTCCAGAGCGCGGGCGAAGATCTCGCGGTTCAGCCGGTCGATGCGGTCGTCCTGGCGGACCAGGTCCTCGGCCAGGCCGACGTCGCGGCTGGCGAAGGCCTGCTTGCACTGCACCACCAGCGAGCGGGCCAGCCCCCCCATCTCCCCGAGCTTCTCCAGCAACTCGGGATCCGTCGGCGGCTCGTGGCCGGCCAGCGGCACCAGCTTGGCGATGTTCACGCACTGATCGCCCATGCGCTCCACGTGCTTGATCAGGTGCAGCAGGGCGGCGACCAGCCGGAGGTCCCCGGCGACGGGCGCCTGAAGTGCCAGCAGCGACAAGATCCCCTGGTGCACCTCCAGGTAGCGGCCGTCGATGCGGTCGTCGTCGGCGATGACCATGCTGGCCAGCTCGACGTCTTGGTGTCGGACCGTCTCCAGCGCCCGGTCCACCGCGCCGACCACGAGGTCCAGCCCGCCCAGCGCCGCCTCCTCGAGGTTCGAGAGCTCGTCTTGGAAGTGGATGCGCCCATAGTCGGGCACGCGCTTACCCGACCTTGCCCGTGACGTACGCCTCCGTGCGCTCGTCGGAGGGGTTGGTGAAGACCTTCTCGGTGTCGTCGTACTCGACGACCCGGCCGGTCCGGTGCTTCTCTTCGACGTCCAGCTCGACGGTGAAGAAGGCGGTCATGTTCGAGACGCGCGCGGCCTGCTGCATGTTGTGGGTCACGATGACGATCGAATAGTCCTCCTTCAACTCGAGCATCAGGTCCTCGATGCGGCCGGTGGAGATCGGGTCGAGTGCCGAACAGGGCTCGTCCATCAGGATCACGTCGGGCTCGGTGGCCAGGGCGCGGGCGATGCAGAGGCGCTGCTGCTGGCCGCCCGACATGCCGAAGGCGTTGGTATTCAGCCGGTCCTTCACCTCGTCCCAGAGCGCCCCGCGGCGCAACGCGTTCTCCACGATCTCGTCCATGTCGCCCTTCATGCCTAGGACCCGTGGCCCGAACGCGATGTTGTCGTAGATGGACTTGGGGAAGGGGTTGGGCTTCTGGAAGACCATGCCGATGCGCTTGCGTACCTGCACCGGGTCGATCTCGTCGTCGTAGAGGTTCTGCCCGTGATAGGCGACCTTGCCCGTGACCGCGGCGGTAGGGATGAGGTCGTTCATCCGGTTCAGGCAGCGAATGAGGGTGCTCTTGCCACAGCCCGAGGGCCCGATCAGCGCGGTGATCTCGTTCTCGTAGATCGGGAAGCCGACCTCGCGGACGGCGGGCACACCCCCGTAGGAGACGCCGACGCCATCCAACTCGTAGATCGCCTCGCGGGGGCCGGCTTCGGGCTTCCGGCCCTTGAGGTCGGTCTGGATCGTGGGAGCGTCCACGACCTCGGGCATGCCGCCCTCCCGCTCGGTGGCGCGCTCCGCGCGTTCCTCACTCACTCGTTCAGCCATCTGTAGATCACCACTTCCGCTCGTATCGATTGCGAAGGAAGATCGCCCCGGCGTTCATCACCACAAGCAGCGCGAGCAGGACGAGGATTGCCGCCGCACCAGCTGCGCGGAAGTCGGTGTCGGCGTCGCTGATGAACTCGAAGATCGCGAGCGGCATCGCGGTGAAGCGGTCGGTGATGCCATCAGGATTGAAGCGCGCGAAGGTGGCGGCTCCGATCACCAGCAGCGGAGCGGTCTCGCCGATGGCGCGCGACAGCGCGAGGATCACTCCCGTGGTCACACCGGGCAGAGCACCGGGTAGGACCTGCTTCCAGATGGTCTGCCACTGGGTCGCGCCGAGAGCCAAGGAGCCCTCGCGGATGGAGGACGGGACCGCGCGAATCGCCTCCCGGGAGACGATGATCACAACGGGCAGGACCAGCAGGCCGAGCGTCAGCGCCCCCGCGAGCAGCACAGGTCCGAGGCCGAGCGGGCCGCGCACGATGAAGGCGAGGCCGAGGATCCCGTAGACCACCGAGGGCACCGCGGCGAGGTTCTGGATGTTGACCTCGATCAGTCGGCTGAGGCGACTCTCGCGGTTGGCGTACTCCTCGAGGTAGACCGCGGTGGCTACCCCCACCGGCACGATGAACAGCGCGCACAGGATCATCAGGTAGACGGTGCCGATGAGCGCCGACTCGACGCCCGTGTTCTCGGGCGAGATGCGCGAGGGAAAGCTGGTGAGGAAATCCAGCGAGAGCTTCGAGGCGCCGTCGGAGACGACGTCGATCACCAGCGCGGCGAGCACGACGAAGCCCACGCTGAGGCTGGCCAGCAGGGCGAGGCGGAACATCAGGTCCCTGGTGCGCTGCCCGGTCGAGGCCCGTTCGACGACCTTCCGGGACAGGCTTGCCTCGGCAACGGTGTTCATTCGTAGACCTGCCGGTACTTGCGGACGAAGCGGATGGAGATCGCGTTCAGCACCAGCGTCATTAGGAAGAGCGTCGTGCCGACGGCGAAGATCGCGCCGTACTCGGGTCCGGAGGTTGGGATGTCCGCCCGCGAGGCGGCGGCGATGAAGGCCGCCATGTTCTGCATCGCCTGAGCCGGGTCGAGCGTGAGGTTGGTCGTCTGCCCGCCGGCCACGAGGATGATGACCGTCTCGCCGATGGCTCGCGAGGCTCCGAGGACCAGCGCGGCCACCACGCCGGACAGCGCGGCCGGGAACACGACGCGCAGCGACACCTGCATGCGAGATGCGCCCAGGCCGAAGGCGCCCTCTCGCAGGGAACCGGGCACGGCTCCCAGCGCGTCGTCGGCCACCGTCGCGATGGTCGGGAGCACCAGCACGCCGAGCACGAGGCCCGCCGAGAGGGCGTTGAAGGAGCCGACCTCGAGGCCGAGACCCTTGAGAATCGTGGGGGTCACGAAGGTCAGTGCGAAGTAGCCGAAGACGATCGTGGGGACGCCCGAGAGGACCTCGAGGATCGGCTTGAGCGTCTTGCGGACCCGCGGGGAGGCGTACTCCGACAGGTAGATCGCCGAGCCGACTCCGAACGGAACGGCCACCAGCAGTCCGATGCCGGTGACGTAGAGCGTGTCGAAGACGAGTGGGACGACCCCGAAGGACTGTGATCGGCCGCCCGACAGGGGAGTCCACTTCGTCCCGAAGAGGTAGTCCCCGATCCCCACGTCCCCGAAGAACTTCACCGTCTCCTCGAGGAGCGAGATGACGATCCCCGTGGTGGTGAGGATCGAGATGAGAGCTGCTGCCAGCAGCGCGTAGCGAATGGCGGCCTCCCCGGTGGAGCGACGGGTCCTCTTCCGGTACAGGTCCGGACGAGGGCCGCCCATCGCTCCTGCCGAGGTGGCCTCCATCTCGCTCGCTCCCCTGCCTCTAGCCCTGCTCGGCCTTGGTCAGGTCCTGCTGGGACCGGCTCGCCTGCTGCGAGGTCATCGGGACGATCTTGGCCGCCTTCGCGATCTTGTCCTGGTTCTTGATCACGAAGTCCAGGAACGCCTTCACCTGCGGCTCCTTGATCGACTTCTCCGACGGGTACATGAACAGCGGCCGGGCCAGTGGCTTGTAGCTGCCGTCCTGGATGTCCGCGGTCGTGGGCTTCTTGCACCCGCTACCGCCGTCGACGGCCACGTTGTCGACCTTGTCCTGGTTCTGCTCGTAGTAGGAGTACCCGAAGTAACCCAGCGCGTTGTTCTCGCCGGAGACGCCGGTGAGGAGCACGTTGTCGTCGGGCGACGTCTGGACGTTGTTCTCCCGTTGCTCCTTGTCGGTGTCGAGCACTTTGCTGGTGAAGAAGTCGAAGGTCCCCGACTCCGTGCCCGGTGTGAACAGCGACACCGGCTTGTTGGGCAGGCCGGAGCCGAGCTCCGAGTAGGTCGTGACCGCGGACTTCGGAGCGAACAGCTTCTCCAGCTGAGCGGTCTTGAGGCACTTGATCGGCAGCGACTTGCTGGAGACGATCGCGATGCCGTCGTTGGCCACCTGCACTTCGCCGTAGCTCACGCCCGACTTCTTGCAGGCCGCCTTCTCCTCGTCCTCTATCGGTCGCGAGGCGTCGGCGATGTCCAGCTCGCCACGGCAGAACTTCTCGAAGCCGTCGCCGGTGCCGGCGCCGCCGACGGTGATGCGGACGTCGGGGTTCTCCTCCTGGAAGAGCTCGAGCGCCGCTTGGGCGAACGGCTGCACCGTGCTGGATCCGTCGATGGCGATAGTTCCCTTGAGGTCTCCGCCACCACTGTTGCCGCCTCCGCCGCCCGTGTTGTCGTCGTCGCCGCAGGCCGCGGCGCCGAGGGCAAGCAGGGAGCAGATGGCAATCGTGAGCCACCTGGTCATGAAATGTGCTCCTTGTTCGTTCACGTGGTGGCGGCGACGCTGTCAGCGCTCTCCCGACAAGTCTGTTATCGACCTGTCGCGAACCTGTGAAAAAGACGTGAAAGCCGTCAGGTGCCGGGGTCGAGCCGGTAGCCGAACCCGAAATGGGTGTGGATGAACTGCCGATCGGGGAGCGCCTCGCCCAGCTTGTGGCGCAGCTTGGCCACGTAGACGTCCACGGAGCGATCGGACTTGCGGTAGGGCTCATTCCAGACCACGCGATACAGCTCCTCGCGCGCGACGATCTTGCCTTGGCGCTCCACGAGGGCAGTGAGCAGCGACAGCTCGCGGACCGTCAAGGCGAGGGGGCGGCCGTCCGCCAACGCGACGAACTCCTCGGGCCTGACCTCCACGTCCCCGGCTCGCAGCATGCGGCGCGAGAGTGCCAATCCGCCCCGGTTATCCCGTTACGTGCGTGTTCTTCGCCTGTGAAGAACCTGTAAAACCCGGGTTTGCCCGACGAGCGCGGTTACACTCGCCGCAGACGAGGATCGTGAACGCGTCCGACCAGGGAAACCTCCGCATCGCGATCCTCGACTCCGACTCGGGCTTCATCCGCGTCCTCGTAAACCGGGCCGAGAGGCTCGGGATCAAGCACCGCCGGCTCGGGGCACCCCCGCGGGTCGAGGAGTTCGTGGCCATGCGCGCCAACGCCCTCGTGGTCGATCTCGCCCTGCTCGGGCCAAAGGCCTGGGACTACCTCGACCGTGTGGCGGCGGCCGTGCCCACCATGGGCCTGATCGTCTGCACGGGCCGTTCTAGCGTGGGCCAGCGAGTCCGCGGCCTGCGCGCAGGCGCCGACGACTGGATCACCAAGCCGGCCCACCCCGAGGAGGTGCTCGCCCGCGTGGAGGCGGTCGTGCGTAGGCGCAAGCGCTCGGCCCCCGCGGCCGAGGTCAGCCCGGTCAGCGCGGGTGACCTGGAGGTGCGGGCCGACCAGTACCAGGCCTTCGCCGGCGGCAAGAGCGCCGAGCTGACCCGGCGCGAGTTCGAGGTGCTGCAGCTGCTCGCCGGCGCCCGCGGGCGGGTGCTTCAGCGGGAGGAGATCTACCAGGTGGTCTGGGGCTACCAGATGGCCTACGGCGACCGCTCGGTCGACGTGTTCGTGCGCAAGGTACGCCAGAAGCTCGAAGCGGTGTCGCCGGACTGGGCATACATCCACACCCACTTCGGTATCGGCTATCGCTTCGAGGCCGAAGGCGGGCCGCCCGTGGCCGAAGGCGGGCCGCCCGTGGCCGAGGAGCCCCGGCCGATGGTGGCCGTGCCCGAGCCCTAGAACGCCCGGCTCTAGGCGACCCCGGGCCACTGCCGGATTGCTGGCGGAATCGGCCAGTTAAGCGGGGCGGTTCGCGAGGAGGCCAAGCCTGCCTGGCCCTCGGCCGAGGTGGGGCGGGCTCCGTGCGCGTGGCCGCCTGGCGCCTGACGGTTGCCATACTGGGCGAGATGCGCTCGGCGCCCATGCGGGCCACCGCGCTGGTCATCGCGGCCGCATTGGCGCTGCACGAGCTGCGCTACCTGATCGCCGGGCGCCCTGACGGCGACGGCTTCGACGCCGCGCACGGCTACCTGCCGCTGCTCGCCGGCGCCGCGGTGCTGCTGCTCGGGGTCGCGGCGGCCATGCTTCTGCGTGCGCTCGCCTTCGCTCGGCAGATCGGCGCGGGCGCCAGACGGCCGGCTTCTCTCCGGCGCACCTGGGTGCTCGCAACCGGCACGCTCCTGGCTCTGCACTTCGGCCAGGAGCTGGTCGAGCTGATCGTCAGCGGCGCCCCGCTCGCGTCCTTGGCGGCGGAAGGCGCGCCCTTGGTGCTGCCACTGGCCGCCCTCGGCGGTCTCCTGGTGGCGCTGGGGTTGTGCGGCGCCCGGCGCGCGCTGGTTAGCGCGGCCGCCCGCGCCCGCCGGCCGCGACGCGGGCCCGCTCCGGCTCGCCGCGTCCCGCCGCTTCCCGTCCTGCGCCCCTCGGCGCCGCCGCTCGCGCTGCACCTCTCCGAGCGCGCTCCGCCGGTCGTGGCCTAGCCCGACCGTAGAGCGAGACAGGAGGTATCCATGTCCAGGAACCAGCGCCTGGGACTGATCGCGGCGGCCGTTGTCGTACTCGTCGTCGCCTTCGTGCTCATCAAGCCCGGCGAGGAGGAGGACCCCGCGCCGCCGAAAGCCAAGACAACACAGCCCGAGACCCAGACGGCCGAGGCCAAGCCCGGCCCGCCTCCCGTGCCCGTGGTCGACATGCGCGACGGCAAGCCCGCCGGCGGGGCGAAGACGTTCGAGTTCCGATCCGGCGACTCCGCGCGCATCGACGTCAGGTCGAACCAGCCCGCGGAGATCCACCTGCACGGCTATGACATCGAGAAGTCCGTCCAGCCGGGCAAGACGACCACGGTGCGCTTCAAGGCCGACATCGACGGCATCTTCAACCTGGAGGACCACGACAGCGACCAGGAGCTGGCGCGCGTCAGGGTCAACCCGCGGTGACGCTCCCGATCGCCCACGGCATCGCGCAGCGGGCCGACCTGCCGATCACGCTCGGGCTGTTCCTGTTCGGCTCGGTGGTTGTCTTGGTGGTGTCGTTCGTCGCGCTGGCGGTCCTGTGGCGTCGGCCCCTGTTCGAGCCCTACCCCTGGCGGCCCCTGAGCGGCTTCTTGGGCCGGGTGCTCAGCAGCCGGCCGGTGGAGATCCTGTGCGGGGCGACCGGCGTCGCCCTGCTCGTGCTGGTGATCTACGCCGGTCTCAAGGGCCAGCAGACCGCGGCCGCGAACTTCGCGCCCACGTTCGTCTACGTGATCGTCTGGGTCGGCATGGTGGCGGCGAGCATCCTGTTCGGGGACGTCTTCCGCGCGTTCAACCCGTGGCGGGTCATCGGGCGCGCGGTGGCTTTAGTGGCGCGTCTGGCCACGCGCGGCGAGCTGCCGCCGCCGCTGGCCTACCCGCGGCGCCTCGGCTACTGGCCGGCTGCGACGGGCCTCGTGGCCTTCACCGTCCTCGAGCTGGTCAACTCGACCCCCGACGACCCGTCCACGGTGGCCATCGCGACGCTCGTCTACTCGGTCCTGACCTTCATCGGGATGGCCCTCTACGGCGTGGACGCGTGGACGACCCGTGGCGAGGCCTTCTCGGTGTACTTCAACCTCTTCTCGCGGCTGTCGATCTTCGAGACGCGCGAGGGAGTGCTCGGACTGCGGCCTCCGCTTGCCGGCCTCACGCGGATCCAACCCGGCAGCGGCCTCGTTCTCGTAGTGGCGGCGATGATCGGGACCGTCAGCTTCGACGGACTGAGCGAGACAGGCCTGTGGGTGGACATCGGGGGGGCGCTCGGCGACCTCTTCGGCTCGCTAGGCCTCTCGTCGGAGACGGCGTTCGAGGCCTCGAACGCCGTGGGCCTCGTGGCCATGGTCGCGCTCGTGTTCGCCCTCTACCGCCTCGGCATCGCGGGCATGAAGATCCTCGACGAGCGCCGCCCGGCCGGGCAGCTGGCGGATTGGTTCGCGCCGTCGCTGGTCCCGATCGCGCTCGCCTATGTGGGCGCCCACTACCTGACGCTGTTGGCCTTCCAGGGCCAGGCCATCACCTACCTGGCCTCGGACCCCCTCGGCGAGGGCGCAGACCTGTTCGGCACCGCCGAGGTCGGCATCTCCTACTTCATGGGAGCGCGGCTGATCCAGTGGCTCTGGGTCGCGCTGGTGGTCGGCGGCCACGTCGCGGCCCTGGCGTTGGCGCACGACCGCGCGCTCGTCGTCTACCGCGACGAGCAGGACAAGGTGGTGCCCTCCCAGCTCTGGATGCTCGCGGTGATGATCCTGTTCACCATCAGCGCGCTCCTGCTACTCCTATCGAGCAACGCATGACGTTCGTCATCGCTCACGCAGGACACTGGCTGGTGACCATCGCGTACTTCATCCCGGTGATCGGCTTCATGGCCTGGCTGGCGGTGACCCAGCTCAAGGCGAGGCGTCAACGCGAGCGACCGGATTCGGACCGTCGACCCCCGGCGTGACAGGCGCTCAGACGGTGACCCCTACTCCGACAGCCCAGCGGCCGTCAGGGCTTCCTGCTTGGTCTGGTAGAGCGTGAGCGAGGTCTGCTGCCCGCCTCGGATCGTGATCAGCCAGGCGCTTCGAGCCTGAACCTCGACACCGTCTCGGCCGCGTAGGTAGGTGATGTTCTCGGCGACCAGCACCCCGTCCGCGACCTCCACGAGGTCCAGCAGCTCGACCCGGAAGCCTTCGAAGGCCTCCCGGAATCGCTCGGCGAACGCCTGAATATCGGCGTGGCCCCGATAGACGCGCGCCTCCAGTCCGCGGGAGTTGGTCCAGTCCACCACGGCGTCGGGCGCCCAGCTCTCCAGAAAACCTTCGAAGTCACCACGGCTGAACGCCTCGGCAGACCGGCGAACCAGCTCCACGTTCTCCTGCGACATCGCCGGCCCATTATCCCGGCGCCGGCTGGCGGTAGCTCTCAGCAGTGCGAGCGACCGGACTCGAACCGGCGACCTCGGCGTGACGGGCCGCTCAACGCCGGCGACGGACGACACCTGGGTCGGTTCCGCGAGAAAAGTGAAGGCGATCCCGGTCGAGATGCGCGTTTAGGGCCGCTCGGTTCAGTCCCGCATATGGGGGGCTACCCCGTAACGAGGACCCGAAACCGCCGCCCACCGCGGCCTTGTGGTTCATGGCGTTGCGGTACTCCGACAATCCGACGGCTTCGAGGGCTTCCGCCGGGGGAGGCCCCGGCCGGCTGCGGGAAGACCGCCAAGGTGAGCGGCCCGCCAGCTCATGCGCTTTCCTCACAGCGCAGAGCTGGCAGACCTGGTCCGAAGACGTGGTTCCTCCGGCGCTACTGCGGCTGAGGCGTGGCCCCGCTTAATACGGCGTTTCCGTGCGCGTTGGCGCCGTGCGAGTTCGAGACCCCGTTGCCCTGACCGGCAAAGGCAGTCGGGGCGGCGACGAATAGGGCGCCTGCTGCGAGCAATGCAGCGAGCTTCTTCACGCGATTCACCTCCCTTCCTTGGGCTGGTTGCGGCGAGCCTTCCCCGGAACGGGTGACCCGACCAGCGAGCTGTGGGCGTAGTGGCGATGGGTGACCCCGACCGTGGGCTGTCCCCGCGGGACGTGCGGTGAGCAGGCGCTCCCGGAGAGGTGGTCATGCGCGAACCACGCGCGCCGCATTGACGAGAGAGGCCGTCAGCGACGAGAGGCGCAGCAGCGGCTCGACCGCAAGCCCCCTAACGCGAGGTCAGCGTGACGTCCTACTCCGACAGCCCAGCGGCCTTGAAAGCCTCCCGGTGATCGAAGAAGGGCTGCTCGCGGATCAACTGTCCTTCCGACAGCGTGTAGAGGACCGCCCACTCGGTATCGACAGCAGCGCCGCTGCTCAGCCCCCTGCCTTCGATCCGGCCGACGAATAGAACCTGTTCGCCAAGGTCCAGCATTTCCGTAGGCAGGAATCGCATCTCGCCCCATTCCGCAGTCCATTTCCGCTGGTAGTCGAGGCGTGCTTCGCGGCCGCGGTAGACGGGGTCGAACCCCATGGCGACCAGAGGGGCAGGGGTGATGATCTCGACGTCTGGGTGGTAGATCAGGAAGCTCGACTCGAAGTCTCCGCGATTGATCGCAGCGAAGCCGGTCTGGGCGGCGCGAAGAATGACTCCCCGTCGCAGACGAGACCCTGGTGGAAGCCGCCAAGCCACTCGCGTCACGGGTATTACGACCCGCCGGAAGCGCAGGAAGATCCGCTCGTCCAGACCACGGCGGGAGCGGGACTTCAGGGCGATGGGCTGTCGTACGAGCTCCAGGTTCTCCTGCGACATGGCCTACTCCGACAGCCCCGCGGCTTCGAGGACCTTCTGCCAGCCGTTTCCTTCGATCAGGAAGTCTTGACGTTTGATCCTTCCGCGCGGCGAGAGGTGGTACACGCTTCCGGCACCGTTCACCGTGACCTCCACCCCGCTGACTCGTCCGCGTGCTGTCAGATCGAGTTGGGCCACCACCGTTCGCTTGCCCGCGACGAGCACTGTCCCTACGGCCCACGACCAGTCGCTCCAGGCGTCCTCCAACTCCACGAACAAGTCGCGGTATTCCTCCAGGCCGCGGTAGCAGTTCTTCGTCGAGACCAACTCGAGCCCGCTGACCCAGACCTCGGCATCGGGCTCGTAGGCCAGCGGCCCGACCGCGTCAGGGTCGTTTCGGTTGATCGCGTCAAAGCCGCGTCTAAACGACCAGTCGGTCAGCCGTGTCCTCAGCGCCGAGTCCGGCCGAAGCCGCACCAACCAAGCAATAAAGAAGTGCGCGAGCCACGGCAGTCGAACCAGCACGCGGTCGGGCAGGGGCCGGGGGCGACGGGTGGTCACGCTGTTCTCCTGCGACATCGCCTACCCAGTATCCCCGGCAGGCGTGGGGGTGGGGACGTCCGAGTCAAGAACGGCGACACGACACCGCCTGTCCCGGTTCCCGCGAGAAAAAATCGAAGCGACGCACCTAGGTCGGGCGATCCCTCAGGGATGAAGCGGGGACTCGCCCTCGTCGTAGTCCCGGCTTGCTGTGTGATCCCGGCCAACGTGTTGGCCTTAACCTCCGAGGCTCACGCCATCCCCAGCCTCGTCGCACTCGGCGTTGCCTGGGTCGCGTCGTCTCACGCTCGGGATCAGCCGAAGCCGTCTCGCTCGGCCTGGCCCCCGCCGTAATCAGCTTCGTCGTGGCGTGGGTGCCGGCATTGATCTGGCTTTGGTACCTGCAAGAGACCATTGGCTACTTCGACACCTGAAACCGAGTGAGGCGGGATGAGGTAGGACCAGCAGCTCGCCGGTAGCCCCACCGCCCTCCCCCGTCCCTGCGCACGCCGACTGGATCTTTCCGCTCCAACGCTCTTCGGACCCGCTCCTAACGGGTGGTCAGGCGCCGTTTGCGAATGAACTCGCCTAATGCGCGGCAGTTCTCCCCGGTGGCTGGCACGAGGGGCGGCTCGACGGTCGACGCGGTGAAGCGGGAGGCCCTTGTGGCCGCTGCTGGGGTGGCCTGCTAGACCCGACGTGCTATGCCCCATGGGATGGTTCGCTCGTGACCGCGGAGAGAGGCTGGCAGGAGATGTTCGGCTTCGCCTTTCGGCGGTCTCGCAACGCGATGGTGCTGCTGGACGAGCGACGGATCCAGCTCGAGGTCAACGGTGCCTATCTCAAGCTCGTCGGCCTCAGGCGCGGCGAGGTGGTCGGCAAGCCCGTGTACGAGCTCACCCCCGACGGCCCGGTCCTGTCGGCCCGCGACTGGGCGGCCACAATCGCGCGCGGCGACTTCACCGGGGAGCGCGAGCTGGTGCGCCCCGATGGAAGCACGATCACCGTTCAATGGGGCGCGCACCCGGAGACCGTCACCGGCCATCGCCTGGTCCTGCTGGTGGCGCTCAGCACCGAGCGCTGGGGCCGTCGCTTCCGCCGCGACCCGTCTCCCGAGGAAGACGATGCCACGCTGACGCACCGGGAGCTGGAGATCGTGCGCCTGGTGGCCCTTGGCCACAGCAGCCCCGAGATCGCCGACGAGCTGGGCATCGCCCACGACACCGTCCGAACTCACGTGCGCAACGCCATGGAGAAGGTCGGGGCCCGCTCGCGCGCCCACCTCGTCGCCAGGACGCTGGGCGACGGCCTCGTCCGGGACTGAGGCCACCGGATACCGCAACCGTGGTATCGACCCCGGCGGCCGGGCGCATGAGCATGGCCTCATGGCCGAGCCGACCCCGCCCCTGCCCCCCGAATCCTGGTCGCGAGCCAACCGGGTCGCCGCCGCGTTGGACTACCTCGCGGAGAGCGACAGCGACGACCTCGACGATCTGCTGGTGGGCTTCCTGCTCAAGTGCTGGCCGACCCCCTCGAGCCAGGGCGGGTGACCCGCCGCGACTACCACCGGTCCAAGGATGAGGTCGGGACGGGCAAAATGGATGGCGACAGGTCGGCGGGCGATGTCGCTAGTGCCATCTCCGAAGCGGCCACGCGTCTCGCGCATATCGCAATGGGTCGCGGGTCACCTGAAGCCACGACGACCTTCGGCAACGACTGGGTCACTGTCGTCGTCCTAGGCATAGACGGAGAGGTGCAAGACGCACTGTTTGCTCCCTCCCGGGAGCAACTCGTGCGCGTCCGGGGTGAGATCCACCGGGCCATGCGCGAGGAGCTGGTCGCCAAGATCGAGAGGCAGCTGGACCGCAGGGTGCTGGCATTCATAGACCAGAGCAGCACCGACCGCGACACGGTGGGGTACATGTACCTGCTGGTTCCAGCGCCTTCGGCCGCGTAGGGCGAGCCTTGGCGGGTCACGAAAGTATTCTCTGGGCGCTTCGGCTACCGACCCGTCCGAACGCGGAGCATCATCCATAATTCGCAGACCGCCGTGGTCTTTGCCTGCGCCGACATCCGAGCAGTCGACGCCGAGTTCAAAACTCGACGTTGAGGCGTAGTGGCGTTCTAGCGGCGTCAGGGGGCGCGCTTGGTTGGCCCGGCGGAACCCTGAAAGGCGTCGCTTTGCAGGAAGAACGTTTAGCGCGAGCGACCGGACTCGAACCGGCGACCTCCGGCGTGACAGGCCGGCGCTCTAACCAACTGAGCTACGCCCGCTGGGGGCCAGCGAGGATAGCGTCCGGATGGTCCCGGGCCGGGAGACCGCGTCCGGGCTCTGAGAAACCCCTCAGCCGCCTGAGGAATTCTCCGCTGGGGTGGCTGGTGTTCTACCCCGCGTAGACGCGCGGGCCGGCTAGCGGACGCGCAGCTCCTGTGTCATCGCCGCGGGGTGCAGCGAGCAGAAGATCTTGTAAGTGCCCTTCACGCGCGGCCGGTAGCTGAACGACCCCGAGCTCCTCCACGGCGACGAGAAGCCGCGCGGGCCCTGCGTCACGGTGACCGAGTGGAGCTCGCGCGTCTGGAAGCGCCACGTGATCCGCTGGCCGGCCCGGAGGCTGACCCGGTTGGGCTCGAAGAAGAGGCCCCCGATGAAGACGGGGTTCCCGCCAAGCCGCCGCCACGGACCGGTGGGGCGCTTGACCAGCGGTACGCGATAGCGGGGCGGCAAGGCGCGGAAGCGCCGCGGCCTGTTCATGTTGCGCACGTCGCGCGGCATGCGGGGGCAGCCCTTCACGGACGGGTCGCGGACGAAGAACCCGCCCATGATGTTCATCACGCGGGTGTGGAGGTTGCGGTTGTCGTATCCCGCTGTGAGTCGTACGCGGTCGCCGGCCGCGACCGGGATGCCGGTGGGCGTCTGCTTGGCGCCGACGCGCACCGGTGAGGCCTCGTGGAGACGTGGCTTGACCCTGTAGAACTGGTGGTTCGGGAGCCCGTAGTAGGCCTTCGAGTCGACGAGGTCGCGCCGGCAGGTGCGGTTGCGCAACCTCACGTAGCGGCCCCCCCCGTGCAAGTGGCCCGCAGCACTGATGATCCGGCCGGAGTAGCCCTGCGGCCAGCGGAAGTTGCGCGAGTTGCGATGGATGGACCCGCGTCGCCGGCCGCCGGGAACGTCGTAGACCGGGTCGACCGCGCAGCGCTTGGCGTCCAGGAACAGCGGGTCCACCTCGCGCCTGGGCGGCTCGTCGGTCCAGGTGACGCGGGTGCGCACGTAAACCCGGCGCGGGCTGCCGCTGTGGTTCATGAGCATGTGCGCGAGGTACCAGGTCGGCGACCTGCCGTCCTCGGTGCGGTTGGGCAGCCCGTAGCCGGGGGGGAGGCGGAAGCGCTGGTGCTCCTCGCCGCGCCCATAGAAGCGCCCGCCGCAGGACAGCGGCGCGCGGAGGTGCGTCAGCGACCCGAAGACGAGGTGGTGCACCATCACGTCCTGGATGGGCAGCTCGTGCGCGGTCGCCGATCGCTCGCCCACGACGTCGCTGTCCATCGCGGTGATCCACCCACCTTTGCCCCCCGGTGCATGGCGCCCGTCCGGGAGGAGGAGCTGGTACTGCTGCTCGGCTTCGTACGGCTCCGTGTCGATAGGCGCGGAGAAGTAGGCCTCGCGGTGAACCGCCCCTGCCGCCACCCCCGGAGCGGCCAGTCCGACCGCCAAGACCGCCAGCGAGAGGCGGATCAGGCGATGCGGCACGACAGGCAGCCTAGTGGGGAACGGGCTCGCCCGCTAGTCGGAACCGCGCGGCTCTTGCGGCGGGCGCACGCCGCCGGGCAGCCGGTCGGCCAGCTTGCCCATGCGCTCGACAACCCCCTCCAGCGGCTCGGCGAGGCCGACGGCGCGCTGGAGGGTCGGCAGCGCGGCGGCCACCTCGCGGCCGCTCGCGGCGACCTCCTTGGCCTGCTCGGCGACCTCCTCGGACTGTTCCAGCCCGCGCTCGGCCAGCGCGATGAAGCGCTCGCCCAGCTCCACCACCTGCTCGCCGCGGGCGTCGATGCGCTCGCCCAGCTCGGTCACGTGCTCGCCTCCCTCTACCACCCGCTCGCCCAGCCCTGCGATCCGCTTGCCCTGCCTCTCGATGCGCTCTCCGAGGTCCGCGACGCGCGCGCCCTGGGTCTCGATTGCGTCGCCGAGCGCCATCACGTTCTCTAGCCGCTGGTCGATCAGCTGGGCCCGTTCCTCCAGCCGGTCCAGGCGCACGGGCAGCTCCCGCGCCACGGAGGCGAGCGTGCTCAGGTCGTCGAGGGCGCGGGTGACCGCCTTCGCGGGGAGGGTTATGGGCAGGGAGAGGATGTTCACGCGGCGAGGCGGCACGGCGGAGACGAGCTCCAACGTCTGCCGGCCCACAACCATGGCACGTCGTGTCGGCGAGCCGTTGCGGTCCGATCGCGAACCCTACCCGGCGGCTACGATCGCTCGGGATGAGGCTCTTCGGTGCCCGCGCGCTGGTCACCGGCGCCTCCGGCGGCCTGGGCGGGGCGATTGCGCGCGAGCTGGACGCGCGCGGGGCCCACCTGGTCCTGAGCGCCAGGCGCGAGGACGCCCTGGAGCGGCTGGGCGCCCAGCTCGGCCGCTGGCCCGACCTCATCCCGGCCGATCTGGCCAAGCCGGGCGCCGCGACCGCGCTGGCCGAGCGCGCCGGGCGGCTGGACGTGCTGGTCGCCAACGCGGCCCTGCCGGGCAGCGGGCCCCTGGACGGCTTCAGCGCGGAGGAGATCGGGCGGGCCATCGCCGTCAACCTGGCCGTGCCCGCCCAGCTCGCACGCGAGCTGCTCCCCGCGATGCTCGAGCGGGGAATGGGGCACTTGGTCTTCATCGGGTCCCTGAACGGTCGCGTGGCCACCGCCGGCTCATCGCTCTACTCGGCCACCAAATTCGGGCTGCGTGGACTGGCGGCGGGTCTGCGGGAGGATCTGCACGGCACCGGAGTAGGGGTCAGCCTGGTTTCGCCCAGCTTCGTCTCGGGTGCGGGGATGTACGCCGACACGGGCGTGCAGCTGCCCCGTGGGGTGGGCACGGTGACCCCGGAGGAGGTCGCCTTCGGCGTGGTTGCTGCAGTGTTGGACGAGAAGGCCGAGGTCAACGTGGCGCCGCTGGCCCTGCGCATGGGTGCGCGGGCGGCCGAGCTTGCCCCCCGGCCCACAGCGGCGCTCCAGCGCAGGCTCGGCTCACGCGAGATCGCCGAGCGCATGGCCCGTGCGCAGAAGGACAAGCGCTAGTCAGTCCCGGGGCGGCTGGAACTCGGCCGTAGGCGGGCCGAGCTTCTGGCGCTGGGCCGAGAGGTCCGGGTCGAGCCGGTCCTCCTCGAGGTCCAGCGCCACGCGCACGATGCGCCCCTGCTCGCGCTTGTGGGCCGCGGCGTAGCCCTCGCCCGGGGAGGCGCGCAGCTGGCGGCCGACGTAGTTGTAGGAGAGATCACCCGGAAGGATCTCGGCCATCCTGCGGCGCATGAAGGCACGCGCGCCCATGTTGCGCGGCTCCTCCTGCACCCACACCACGCGCTCGAGGTTGGGGAAGGTCTGCATCAGCTCGCCGAGGTCGCCCTCCGGGAACGGGTACAGCAGCTCCACGCGCCCGACGGCGATGTGCTCTGCGGCCTCACGCTCCTCGTGGCCGTCGATGTCGTAGAAGACCTTGCCCGAGCAGAGCACCAGCTTGGTGACTTTCTCCGGGTCGCGGCGCGGGTCGCCGATTACCCGCTGGAAGGCGCCGTCGGCAAGCTCCTCGAGACGCGAGGTGGCGGCGGGCAACCGCAGCAGGCTCTTGGGCGTCATCACCACGAGCGGGCGGGCCTTGCCCACCAGCGCCTGGCGGCGCAGCAGGTGGAAGTACTGAGCAGGGGTGGTCGGGTTGGCCACGCGTATGTTGCCCTCGGCCGCCAGCTGCAGGAAGCGCTCGAGGCGCGCGCTGGAGTGCTCGGGGCCTGAGCCCTCGTAGCCGTGCGGCAGCAGGAGCGTCAGCCGCGACGTCTGTCCCCACTTGCTCAGGCCGGACACCAGGAACTGGTCGATGATCACCTGGGCGCCGTTGACGAAGTCGCCGAACTGGGCCTCCCACAGCACCAGCGCGTCGGGGGCCTGCACCGAATAGCCGTACTCGAAGCCCAGGCAGGCTTGCTCGGACAGCGGCGAGTTGTAGAGCTCGAACGGGGCGTGGGCGTCGCGCAGGTTCTGGATCGGCGCGTAGCTCTCGCCCGTGTTGGCGTCGTGCAGTACCTGGTGGCGCTGGGAGAAGGTGCCGCGCTCGGTGTCCTGGCCGGTCAGCCGGATGGGCACGCCGAGCGCGAGGAGCGACGCGTAGGAGAGCGCCTCGGCCTGCGCCCAATCGACGCCGCCCTCCTCGCCGAGCGTCTTGCGGCGCTTCTCGAGCTGGGGGGCGAGCTTGCGGTGCACGGTGAAGCCGGGGGGCACGCGCAGCAATTGCTCGTTGAGCGAGCGCAGCGTGTCGGCGGGCACGGTCGTACGCGGCTCGCGGCTCATCGTGCGGTCCAGCTCGTGCTCGCCGGTCTGGTGGCGGGCGTCGCCGCCCATCGACTCCTTGAGCTCGGCGTGCGCGTCGGACAGCTTGGTGGTCGCGTCGTCGAGCATCGCGCGCGCCTCGTCGGCGGTCACGACCCCCTCCGCCACCAGCTCCTCGGCGTAGACCTTGCGCACCGGCGGGTGGGCTTTGATCGCCGCGTACATCTCGGGCTGGGTATAGGCCGGCTCGTCGGTCTCGTTGTGGCCGTAGCGGCGGTAGCCGATCAGGTCGATCACCGCGTCGCGGCCGAACTCGCGGCGGAATGCCATCGCCAGCCGCATTGCGGCGATGCAGGCCTCCACGTCGTCGGCGTTCACGTGGATGATCGGGATGTCGAACCCTTTCGCCAGGTCCGAGGCGTAGCGGGTGGAGCGGGCGTCGCTGGGATCGGTGGTGAAGCCGAGCTGGTTGTTGGTGATGATGTGCACCGTGCCGCCGGTGGTGTAGCCGGGCAGCGCCTGCAGGTTGAGCGTCTCGGACACGACGCCCTGGCCGGGGAAGGCCGCGTCGCCGTGCATGAGCACCGGGAGCACCACGCTGGGGTCGTGGTTGGGCTCGCGGCCCTTGCGCGAGGTCTGGTCGGCCCGGGCCCGGCCCTCGATGACCGGGTCGATGAACTCCAGGTGGCTGGGGTTGTGCGACAGCGTGACCGTCACGCCGCGTCCGCCCTGCGTCCGGAAGGTCCCCTCGGCGCCGTAGTGGTACTTGACGTCGCCGGTGCCGCCCTCGGGCTGCTGGGTGTCGGCCTCCAGGCGCTGCTCGCCCTCGAACTCGGCCAGGACGCGCGCGTAGGGCAGGCCGACCGTGTGCGCCTGCACGTTCAGCCGGCCGCGGTGCGCCATGCCCAGCACGACGTCACGCGCCCCGTCGGCGGTGCCGATCTCGATCGCCTCGTCGAGCATGGGCAGCAGCGCGTCCAGACCCTCGATCGAGAACTGCTTCTTGCCCAGGAAGGCCTTGTGGAGATAGGTCTCCAGCGCCTCGACCTCCGACAGCCGGCGCAGCAGCCGTTTCTTGTGCTCGGCGTCGAGCGGCTTGCGGTGCTCGCCGGACTCGATCTGCTGGCGCAGCCACACGCGTCGGTTGTGGCCGGCGATGTGCTCGACCTCGTAGGCGATCGTCCCGCAGTAGGTGTCGCGCAGGTGGGGCAGGGCCTCGGTGAAGTTCTCGCCCGGCACCGCGACGCGCAGGACCGAGGCGGGGATGGCATCCATCTGCTCGGGAGTCAGGCTGACCGACTCGGGGTCGAGCGCCGGGTCGCCACGCGGGATCGAGCCCAGCGGATCCAGCCTCGCTGCCAGGTGCCCGTGGGTGCGGTGGGCCTTGACGACCGACGTCGCCGCCTGCACGGCCTGCAACAGGGCCTCGCTGGGAATGGCACTGGCGGGCGCGCTGGGCACCGGCTCGGCCGCGGTAGCGGGGGCCGGCGCCTCGTCGGCGGCCTCGAGCGAGACGCCGAGGCTCTCGACCACGCCGTCGTAGAAGCCGTCCTCGCCCTGGAGCAGCTGGTCGACGCGGCGCAGGAACGAGCCCGACTCCGCGCCTTGGATGACCCGGTGGTCGTAGGTCGAGGTCATGGTCATGACCTTGTCCACCCCGAGCTCGTTCAGGCGCGCGGAGTCCACCTTGGCCAGTCCGGGCGGATAGCCGATCGAGCCGGTGGCGACGATCGTGCCCTGCCCGGGCATGAGCCGCGGCACCGAGGCCGCCGTGCCCAGGCCGCCGGGGTTTGTCAGGGTGAGGTTCGCGCCCTGGTAGGCGCTCGGATCCAACGTGTTGTCGCGCGCGCCGGAGACCAGCTCGTCGTAGCGCGCGGCGAAGTCGGGGAAGGACAGCGCGCCGGCGTCGTGCAGGACGGGCACCACCAGCGAGCGCGTGCCGTCCTTGCGCTCGACGTCGACGGCCAGGCCCAGCGACACGCCGCTCGGGGTGACCCGCTGCGGCTTGCCGTCCTGCTCGGCGTACGAGTGGCCCATCACCGGCCAGTCCTCGGCGGCCTTGACGATCGCCCACGCGATCAGGTGGGTGAATGAGAGCTTGCGGCCGGCGTTCTTCAGCGCCTTGCGGCGGGCGTCGAGCGTGGTCACCGGCACGGTGCGGAAGCTCGTCGCCGTGGGAATCGAGCGGCTCTCGTTCATGAAGCGCACGAGCGTCGCCGCGGGGCCGCGGATGGGCTTCGTCTCGCCCCCGGCAGGAGCGGCGGGCGCCGCCGCGGCGCCGTTGCCCTCGATCGCGTTCTGCACGTCGTCCTTGGTCACGCGCCCGCGCGGGCCGGTGCCTCGCAGCGCGCTCAGATCCAAACCGTGCGCGCCGGCCATGCGCGCGGCGACCGGGGTCGCATTAACGTCACCGTTGCCCTGCGTCGTCCGAACCTCGCCGTCGGGCTTGGCGTCGGTCACCTCGGCCGCCGGCTGCACCGGCCCGGTGCCCGCGGCGGCCGCGTCCGTGCCGGGCTCGATCCGGCAGAGGACGGCGCCCACGTCCACCGACGAGTCCGGCTCCACGAGCAGCTCGGCGATCGTGCCGGCGACCGGGGAAGGCACCTCGGCGTCCACCTTGTCGGTGGAGACCTCGACGAGCGGATCGTCCACGGCGACGACGTCGCCGACCGCGACGCGCCACTCGAGCACGGTCCCCTCGGCGACCGAGTCGCCCATCTCCGGGAAGGCGACGTCGACGACCTCGCCCGAGCCCGTGCTCTCCTCAGGGGAGTCGCCGGCAGGGACCGGCGACCCGGGCGCCTCACCTGCCTCGATCTCGCCGAGCACGGCGCCCACCGCGACAGTTTGGTCGGGCTCGACGGCGATGCGCATGAGCGTTCCCGCCGCGGGGGACGGGATCTCGGTGTCGACCTTGTCCGTCGAGACGTCGAGCAGAGGCTCGTCGAGCTCCACCCGGTCGCCGACCTGCTTGCGCCACTCGAGGACCGTCCCTTCGGTCACCGACTCGCCCATCTGGGGCATCGTGATCTGGACCGTCGGGGTACGAGTCGCCATCGGCTACTGGACTCTAGCCCCTCGTCGACGCGGGCTGACAAGCTTCTCCCATGGCCAGCGAGGCGCCACCCCGCCGGCGCAAGTTCTGGGGCTGGGGCTATGAGGACCAGCAGCCGCCGCAGGCCGAAGTGCAGGCCGCGGCGGCGGGCATCGCCGCCCATCTCGGCTTCGGATCGGCCGACGTGGAGAGCCCCGCGCGGGTCGAAGACCTCGAACTCTCGGCGCCCCGGCTGGCGCCGCCGGCGGGACTGGAGGAGATCTGCTCCGACGATCCCCACGCGCGCGCCTCGCATGCGCTCGGGAAGGCCTACCGGGACGTGGTGCGGGCCTTTCGCGGCCGGATCGACCGCTCGCCCGACGTCGTGGCCACGCCCCGCGACGAGCGCGAGCTGGAGCGGCTGCTCGACTGGTGTGAGTCCGCCGGCGCAGCGGCGATCCCCTACGGCGGGGGCACCAGCGTGGTGGGCGGCGTCGAGCCCCGCTTCGAGCGGCCCGCGGTGTGCATCGACCTCGGCGGCCTGGCAGGAGTGCGCGAGGTCGACCCGCTGTCGCTCGCCGCACGCATCGCAGCGGGCACTACCGGCCCGGCTCTCGAGGAGGAGCTGCGCCCGCACGGGCTCACGCTGCGCCACTACCCGCAGTCGTTCGAGCTCTCGACGCTCGGCGGCTGGATCGCCACCCGCGCCGGCGGCCACTTCGCCACCGGACCGACCCACATCGACGACCTCGTGGAGTCGGTGCGCGCCCTCACCCCGCGCGGCGAGTGGGAGAGCCGCCGGCTGCCGGGGTCGGGCGCCGGCCCCAGCCCCGACCGCCTGCTGATCGGCTCCGAGGGGATCCTGGGCGTGATCACCGAGGCCTGGGTGAGGGTCCGGGCGCGTCCGCGCTTCAAGGCCTCGGCCTCGCTCGGATTTTCCGCATTCACCGAGGGCGCGGCGGCCGTGCGCGCCCTCGCCCAGTCCGGCCTGGACCCCTCCAACTGCCGCCTGCTCGATCCCGGCGAGGCGGGTCTGACCGGCGCGGGCGACGGCGAGCGAGCCGTTCTCGTGCTGGGCTTCGAGTCAGCCAACCGGCCGCTGGGCACCTGGCTCGAGCAGGGGCTCGAGCTGTGCCGAGATCACGGGGGCGAGCCGCTGGGCGAGCCCCGGCTGAGCGGTCCGGGCGAGGACGCCGGCGGCCGGGAGGGCTCCGCCGGGGCCTGGCGCAGCGCCTTCCTCCAGGCGCCCTACCTGCGCGACACCATGGTCGCGGCCGGGGTGCTGTCAGAAACCTTCGAGACGGCGATCACCTGGGACCGCTTCGACGCCTTGGTGGCGGAGGCGCGTGAGCGCGCCGAGCGGGCCGTGAAGGAGGAGTGCGGCGAGGGGCGGGTCACCTGCCGCATCACGCACGCCTACCGGGATGGCGCCGCGCCCTACTTCACCGTGCTGGCGCCGGCCCGGCGGGGCAGCGAGGTCGAGCAGTGGGATGCCGTCAAGGCGGCGGTGACCGAGACGCTCATCGCCGCCGGCGGCACCGTGACCCACCACCACGCCGTGGGTCGCGACCACCGCCCCGGGGGCTACGACCACCAGCGGCCGGGCGTGTTCGCCGAGGCGCTGCGCGCGGCCAAGCGGGCCGTCGACCCTCAGGCCATCCTGAACCCCGGTGTCCTGATCGACCCTTGAGCCGCCGTCGCGAGCTGGCCCGCGCGGACCGCGTGCTGCCTGGCCTCTGGCGCCTGCGGCTCCCCCTGCCCTGGCCCCCCGTGCCTCACGTGAACGCCTTCGCCGTCGCCGCTGGGAGCGGGGTGGTGCTGGTGGACTGCGGCCTGTCGGAGCCCGGCTCGCTGAACGGCCTGCGCCAGGCACTGGGCCAGGCCGGCCTCGGTTTGGAGCACGTGCGCCTGCTGGTATGCACGCACGCGCACGCCGACCACTACGGCCAGGCCGCGGCGATCGTGGAGGAGAGCGGCTGCGAGCTGTGGATGCACCCGAACCACGGCCACACCACGCAGGCCGCCGAGGACCCCGACAGCACGCTGCGCTGGCGGCTGGAGGTGGCCCGCCACAGCGGCACGCCGCTTGGCGACCTTGAGGCCTACGAGGACGCCCGGCGCAACCGCGACTCGGGGCTGTCGGGGATCGCCCTACCCGACCGCGAGCTGCTGGACGGCGTGGAGGTGGAGACCGACCTGGGCACTTGGCGCGCCTACGAGGCGCCGGGCCACGCTCCCTCCCACGTCGTGCTCCATCAGGCCGAGCGCGAACTGCTGCTGTCCGGCGATCACCTCCTCGGGCGCGTCTCGCTCTACTTCGACCACGGCTACACGCCCGACCCCGCGGGCGAGTTCCTCGCGAGCCTCGACGTGGTGGAGGGCCTGGACATCCGGCTCGTGCTGGCCGGCCACGGCCGCCCGGTCCGCGACGCCCCGGGCCTGGTCGCGGCCAACCGGCGAACGGTCGCCGCTCGCCTCGACGGGATCCGCGGGGCGCTGGCCGAGGGGCCGCGGACGGCCTACGACCTGGTCGACGCCGTGCTGGTCGCCGCCGACATGCCG
>Ga0126312_10000379_pt1 | contig 25597 bp, 23 predicted proteins | sample Plot104A_FD_92537 | JGI IMG/M metagenome (GOLD analysis project Ga0126312, IMG submission 92537) | Serpentine soil microbial communities from UC McLaughlin Reserve, CA, USA - Plot104A | ecosystem: Environmental > Terrestrial > Soil > Grasslands | place: USA: UC McLaughlin Reserve, Lake County...
CGCGCTGGTCGCCCTCCGGTCGCATGACGGACTCGAGGAACAACGGCGCCTCCGCAGGGGTCACGGTCGCGGGGTCGGGGCCGGTGAAGGGCTCGGTGGTTTCCTCGCCTCCGCAGCCGGAGGCGAGCAGCGCCGAGGACGCCGCGATCGTAAGGACCCGGCGAGTCACTCGACCGTGACCGTCTTCGCGAGGTTGCGCGGCTGATCCACGTTCAGGCCTTGCAGCCGCGCGACGTGGTAGGCGAGGAGCTGTAGCGGCAGGATCGCCAGGATCGGCTGAAGGATCCAATCCGTAGGCGGGACGTAGAGCGTCTGATCCGCGACCTCGGCGACTCTCTCCGAGCCCTCCGTGGCGACCGCGATCACGTCGGCGCCCCGGGCGCGAGCCTCAGCGACGTTGGAGAGAACCTTGTCGAGCACCGGGCTCTCCGTTGCCACGCACACCACGGGCGTCGACTCGTCGAGAAGGGCGATGGGACCGTGCTTCATCTCGCCGGCGGCGTACGCATCGCTCGGGATGTAGGAGATCTCCTTCATCTTCAACGCGCCCTCGAGGCACACCGGAAGCCCGATATTGCGGCCGAGGTAGAGGAAGAAGCGGCCCTCGTGGTGGGAGCGCGCGATGGCGCGCACGCGCTCGTCCACGGACTCGATCGCGGTAGCGATCTTCGAGGGGATGCCCTTCAGCTCGGTGATCAGTGCTGCGATGTCCTCCCTCCCGAGGGTGCCCCGGACTTGCGCGAGCCAGAGACCGAGCAGGTACATGGCGGCCACCTGCGCCGTGAAGGTCTTGGTGGCGGCGACCCCGATCTCCAATCCGGCGCGCGTGAAGAGGATGACGTCAGCGTCGCGCGTCGCCTGGCTGCCCATGATGTTCGTGAGCGCCATCACCGTCGCCCCTCTCTGCCGGGCGAGCCTCATCGCCGCCAGCGTGTCGGCGGTCTCACCGGATTGGGTGATCCCGATCACGAGGTCGTCGGGGCCGACCACGGGATCCCGGTACCGGTATTCGGACGCGATGTCTATCTCGACCGGAACCCGGCCCCATTGCTCGATTGCGTAGCGCCCCACCAGGCCGGCGTGATAGCTCGTCCCGCAGGCAACGATCACGATTCGTCGAATCCCTGCGGCGAGCTCATCGGAGAGCTCGAGCCCAGACAGATCGACGTGATCGGTCGCGGCCAGCCGGTCGGTGATCGTCTCCGCTACCGCACCGGGCTGCTCGTGGATCTCCTTGAGCATGAAGGTGGGAAAACCGGCCTTCTCGGCGGCGTCCTCGTCCCAGGTCACCTCCTCGGATTCCCGGCTCACCGTCGCCCCATTGCCGTCCGTGAGGTCCGCCCCCGACGCGCGCACGGTGACGATCTCCCCGTTGTCGACCAAGAGCACGCGCCGCGTCTGCGCCAAGAAGGCGGGAATCGCCGAGGCGATGAAAGTCTCGCCGTCGCCAAGGCCGACGATCAGCGGGCATTCCTGCCGCGCCGCGACCAGCGTGCCCGGGTGATCGGAGTGCATCGCCGCGAACGCGTAGTGGCCTCGAAGCTCGGCGAAGGCGGAGCGCACAGCATCGGTCAGATCGCCTTTTTCGTGACGCTCGATCAGGTGCGCCACGATCTCGGCGTCGGTCTCGGATGTGAACCCGTGGCCCTCCGCCGCGAGCTGTCGGCGAAGCTCGGCGTGGTTCTCGACGATGCCGTTGAGGACGATCTGGATCCGGTCGGTGCAGTCGCCGTGCGGATGGGCGTTTTCCTCGGTCACGCCCCCGTGGGTCGCCCAGCGGGTGTGGGCGAGCCCGATCGTCGCGGGAGGGGCCGCCACGGCGACGGCGCCGTCGCCGTCGCCCTCGAGGCCCACCGCCGCACGGAGGTTCGCGAGGTTGCCGACGGCTCGCACCGAGTCGATGCGGCCGTCTTGGAGCAGCGAGATGCCGGCCGAGTCGTAGCCGCGATACTCGAGCTTCTCGAGGCCGGCGATCAGCAGATCCCGGCACGGGCGGTTGCCCACGTATCCGACGATGCCGCACATGCGGAGGCGGCTAAGGGTAGACCTTGGCGAGGGGAGCGCCGGCGCCCATTGGCTCTATGCCAACTCCTGCCGCACGACGCCGGCCAGCCGCGCGGCGACCGACCTGCATTCGGAGAGCTCCGGGGCCTCGACCATGACGCGCACGAGGGGCTCCGTGCCCGAGGCGCGGACGAGGACGCGGCCGCGACCATCGAGCTCGGCGCTCTCGCGCTGCACCGCTTCCCAGACGGCGGTTGCCGCGTCCAGCGCGGCCCGGTCCCCGATCTCGACGTTCTCCAGCACCTGCGGGAGCTTCTGCATCGGGATCGCGGTGGCGAGGTCGGCGTCGCCGAGTGCCAGCATGACGAGCAGCGCCGCGGCGATCCCATCTCCGGTGGGACCGTAGTCGGCCCAGATGATGTGGCCGGATTGCTCGCCGCCGAGCCCCCATCCTCGCCGCTCGAGCTCGCCCGCCACATGACGATCGCCCACCGGAGTCGTCGCCACCTCGATTCCGGCCTCCGCCATCGCATTGTGGAACCCGTAGTTGCTCATCACGGTCACGACGACACCGCCGTTGAGGGAACCTGAGGCGGCGAGGTGGCACGCGCAGAGGGCGATCAGCTCGTCGCCGTCGCGAACCGTACCCGCGGCATCCACCGCGAGCACGCGATCGCCGTCGCCGTCGAACGCGAAACCGAGCTCGGCGTCGCCCGCCGCCACGCGCTCGGCGAGCAGCTCCGGGTGTGTCGAGCCACACCCGTCGTTGATGTTGCGGCCGTCCGGCTCCACCCCGATCGCATCGACCTTCGCGCCAAGGCGCTCTAGCGCCAGTGGGGCGGCGCGGTGCGTCGCCCCGTGCGCGCAGTCGAGTGCGATGCGCCGTCCGGTGAGGTCCACGCCGAACGTCGACGTGAGCGCGCGCATGTAATCCCCCAGGGTCCCGTCGAGCTCCCGGATCCGTCCAACCGCGGATGCGCCCCGAGCCGGGGCGCTGACCGACGACTCGATTCGATCCTCGACCTCGTCGCTCAGCTTGCGCCCGTCCGTGCCGAAGAGCTTGATGCCGTTGTGCTGCCAGGGGTTGTGCGACGCCGAGACCACCGCGGCGAGGCCCAAGCCAAGGCGGCGGATGAGGATCGAAGCCGCGGGCGTCGGCAAGACACCGGCGAGCCAGGCGTCCCCGCCACCCTCCGCCACCCCGGCCGCGAGCGCGGCTGCCAGCATCGGTCCGGACTCGCGGGTGTCGCGCACGATCAACACCTGAGGGTGGGCGGAGGGGTTTGCGATCGCAGCGGCCCGGCCAAGCGCGAGGACCAGTTCCGCAGTCAGCTCCGTTCCGGCGATCCCGCGGACGCCGTCGGTGCCGAAGAGCCTGCCCGCCACTATCGCTTTGAGAACTGCGGGCGCTTTCGGGCCTTCTTCAGTCCTGCCTTGCGCCGCTCCTTGACGCGGGCGTCGCGGGTCAGGAGCCCGCGCCGCTTCAGCTCCCCGCGCAGCTCCGGATCGATCGCCGTCAGCGCCCGTGCGATCCCGTGACGAACGGCGCCGGCCTGGCCGGAGACGCCGCCGCCATGCACGCGGACGCGGACGTCCACCTTTCCCTCGTACCCGGAGGTGAGCAACGGCTGGCGGACGAGCGTCCGGTGCTGGTGGCGCGGGAAGTATTCCTCGAGTGCTCGCCGGTTGATCTCGAACTGGCCGCTTCCCGAGTGAAGCACGACGCGTGCGATCGAGCCCTTGCGCTTCCCGGTGGCCTGAATGCGCGCGTCGCTCGGGAGCTCGACCGCGGCCTCGCGAGCCGGAGCGGGCTCCTCCCCCGCCTCAGCCGTGGCCTCTGCCTCGGCTCGAGCGCGCTCCTCGGCCTCAGCCTCCAGCCGCGCACGCTCCTCTGCGCTCAGCTCCCGCTGCGGCTCGATCGCGATCGGCTCGAGCTCGGCGCCGGGGGGAAGGTCGGATTTGCCTTCCTCGGAAGCCTGGTCCCGAGCTTCGTCTTGAGAGTCCTCGGACTCCTCGGCTTCTCGTTCGGGCTCCTCGGAGATCCTCTCCTGGGCCGCTGGGGCTCCCTCGCCGCTCGCCTCGGGTGGAGCCTCCTCGCGAGCGCCTTGCTGAGTCTCCTCGCTCTGCTCTTCGTTGCGCTCTTCTTCGGCCATTAGGCCTCGATCTCCATCGGCTTGGGCTTTTGGGCCTCGTGGGGGTGCTCGGCCCCGGCGTAGACCTTGAGCTTGCGAAGCTGCTGGCGGGACAAGCGATTCCGCGGCAGCATTCCCTTCACCGCCTTGCGGACGACCTCCTCGGGCCGGCGCTGAAGCATCTCGCCGAGAGTCCGGGAGCGAAGGCCGCCCGGATAGCCGCTGTGGCGGTAGTACAGCTTGTCGGCGAGCTTGTTGCCGCTGACCCTGACCCTGGCGGCGTTGAGGACGATCACGAAGTCGCCCGTATCGCAGTGGGGCGTGTACTCGGGCTTGTTCTTGCCGCGGAGCGCATCCGCGACTTGTGTGGCGAGGCGTCCGAGAGTCTTGCCCTCCGCGTCCACGACGTACCAGTCGCGCTGGCGGTTCTGGGCTGTCGCTACGTAGGTCTTCATCTCCTGCTGCAATCCCGTGGACCGCGAAAAGCCGCCCCCGCCAGATGCGGGCGCGGCCGTCGGATGATAGTCGAGCGCGGCCATGCGAACCGGCCCTGGCCGGATCCGGGGATATACTCCCGGCGCTCAAGTCACTGCCGAATCCGCCGCGGGCGTCCGTGGCGGAGCGGGGGAACCAAGGGGACGACGTCGAAGAAGTCGTCCTGGGGCGAGTCGGACGGACGCGTCCGTAGCGCCGCTCTTTCGGTGCGAGCCCGACAGCTAACCCCGTAGGCCCGAGAAAGAGGGATACGCGCGCTTTGAGGTCCACCGGAGGTACGCCTGCCCGGCGGCGATGGCAAGTAACCGCGATGGCAGTGGCGGTCTCCGTTGCGTCGTCGTCGGTGTACGCTGGGCCGGCGTCCGGAGCCGGTGGCGGCATCGCGCCACCCGATCCACCCCAGCTCAAGGACGTGGTCTGCATCTCCACCTGTGGAGGCCTCCGCAAGGTCACCACGGACTCGGGGGTCCAGCTCAGTGGTCGCCACCTGGATCAGGTGAGCGAGGTCTTCTTCAGCAGCAAGGCCGGCGGGCGCATCGGGGTGCACCCCGTTTCGGTCGGGTCCCGGACGGTGACTGCGACGGTACCTGACGGCGCCGCAACCGGGCGCCCGAAGGTGATCGACGCGTTCGACAATCGATCGAGGTCCCCGGAGCCGCTGAGGGTCGTCCCTCCCGACCAGATCCAGAGCTCGGGCAGCTACAAGCTCAAGGACGCCACGGCGCGGCCGCGTCGCTCCTACTACTACGGACAAAGAAAGTCAAGCGTCACGTATCTGTTCAGCAACAGCGAGCCAACCGACGTGCGGATCGATGTCGTTAGGCGCGCGGACGGGACGGTCGTGCATAGCTGGGTGCAGTCCGCGGAGGAGCCGAACACCGTCCATACCGCCACGTGGAAAGGCACGATGACCGGTACGAAGAGGCCTGCGCGGAACGGCACCTACCGGTTTCGAATCGGCCCCGAGAGCGGCACGATGGAGACGACAAGTCAGGCGACGTTCCAGTACCACCGCTTCAAGTTCCCCGTCAGGGGCCGGCACAGCTACGGTGACGGCGTGGGAGCGCCGCGCGTCGGCCACCTCCACGAGGGTCAGGACGTCTCGGCCGACTGCGGCACCCCGCTGGTGGCGGCTCGGGGAGGGAAGGTGCAGTGGCGGGCCACCCAGGAAGGCGGCGCCGGCAACTACATCGTCATCGACGGCAAGCGCACCCGCCACGACTGGATGTACGCCCACCTGAAGCGGCCGGCGAAGTTCCACCGGGGCGACCGGGTGAGGACCGGGGAGCGAATCGGCCGGGTCGGCGACACCGGCGATGCCTCAGGCTGCCACCTCCACATCGAGGAGTGGTCGGGGCCCGGGTGGTACGAGGGCGGGCACTACCTGAGCGCCATCACGCGCCACCTGAAGCGCTGGGATAAGTGGTCCTAGTTGCTGGTTCCTAGTTGCCGGTTCCTAGTGGCTGGTTCCTAGCAGCTGGCAACTAGCAGCTAGCAACTATTCCCATTCGATCGTGGCGGGCGGCTTCGAGCTGATGTCGAGCGCCACCCTGTTCACCCCCGAAACCTCGTTGATGATCCGGTTCGAGACCCGTTCGAGGAGGTCGTAGGGCAGGCGGGCCCAGTCGGCGGTCATCGCGTCCGACGATGTCACCGCGCGGATTACGATCGGATACGCGTAGCTGCGCTCGTCCCCCTGCACCCCAACGGAGCGAGCAACCGGCAGAACGCAGAACGACTGCCAGAGCTCCCGGTACAGCCCCGCGGCGCGAATCTCAGCCTGCAGGATCGCGTCGGCTTCGCGCAGGATCTCAAGCCGCTCCGCCGTGATCTCGCCGCCGACGACCCGGATTGCGAGCCCCGGGCCGGGGAAGGGCTGGCGCCAGACGATCCGCTCCGGCAGCCCGAGCTCGGCGGCGACGACGCGAACCTCGTCCTTGAACAGCATCCGCAGGGGCTCGACGAGCTCGAGGGCGAGGTCCTCGGGCAGCCCGCCAACGTTGTGGTGGGACTTGATGGTCGCCGCCCCAGCCAGGCCGTCACCCCCGGACTCGATCACGTCCGAGTAGAGCGTCCCCTGGACCAGGAAGCGTGCATCAGTGAGCCGCCGGGCCTGCTCCTCGAACACCCTGATGAACTCTTCGCCGATGATCCTCCGCTTTCGCTCGGGCTCGGTGACCCCGGCGAGCCGCTCCAGGAAGCGATCCTGCGCAGCAACGTGGACGAGGGTGATCCCGAGGTCGCGGAACGTGCGCACGACCTGCTTAGCCTCGTGCTTGCGCAGAAGCCCGTGGTCGACCAGCACGCAGGTGAGCTGATCGCCGACCGCCCGATGGACGAGCGCCGCCGCGGTCGCGGAGTCGACGCCTCCCGAGAGCCCACAGACGACCTCCCCATCTCCCACTTGGGCCCGGACCCGCCCGATCTGCTCATCGATGACGGAGGCGGGCGACCACCGCTCCTCGATTCCCGCCAGCTCGCGGAGGAAGCGGTCCAGGATCTGGCTGCCGTACGGCGTGTGAACCACCTCGGGGTGGAACTGGATGCCGTACAGCCCCCGCGCGGGGCTTTCGCACGCAGCGACCGGAGAGCCTGGGCTCGAGGCAAGCGCGACGAAGTCGGGCGGTGGCGCAAAGACGCTGTCCCGGTGGCTCATCCAGCACTGTTGCTCGCGCGGCAATCCGGCGAGGAGACGTCCGCCGCCGTCGGATACGAGGAGCGGCGTTCGCCCGAACTCTCCCGCCTCGGCGCCCTCGACGCGGCCGCCGAGGAGGTGGACCATCGCCTGCATGCCGTAGCAGATCCCGAGCACGGGAACGCCGAGCTCGAGCAGCTCCCGCCGCAGCTCGGGGGCGCCCTCCGAGTAGACGGACGCGGGGCCCCCCGAGAGGACAAGCGCCGCAGGGCGACGCTCCCGGATCCGCTCCAGGGCGACCGTGTGCGGTAGAAGCTCGGCGAACACGCCGCACTCGCGAATCCGCCGTGCGATGAGCTGCGAGTACTGCCCTCCGAAGTCGAGCACGAGGACCTCGTCGCGCGCCGCCTGGGGCACCTCGACCTCGAGGGCCTCCGGGGACACCGGCTCGATCCCGGTGACGGCCTTGGCCGCGGTCGTCGAAGGCGGGACCGCGGTCCCGTCAGTCATCCGAAATCGCGACTCCGGTCGCGACGGCGGCACGTCCGTTGGACCCCATCCCGACGGACTGCTCTCGCTGAAGCTGCTTGCCCTCCGTCTGGAGAGCGGGGGCCACCATGACCTCGGCCCGCTGGAAGTCACGGATGTCCTCGTAGCCGCAGGTGGCCATCGAGGTGCGGAGGGCCCCCATCAGGTTGAACGTGCCGTCGTTCTCTTGGGCCGGCCCGAGCAGGATCTCCTCCAGAGTGCCGTCCTGAAGAGTCGCGACGCGGGCCCCACGCGGGAGCGATGGATGGAAGGTCGCCATCCCCCAGTGAAAGCCACGCCCGGGCGCCTCCTTTGCGCGCGCCAGGGGGGACCCGATCATCACCGCATCCGCGCCGCAGGCGATCGCCTTCGAGACGTCGCCGCCGGTGCGCATGCCCCCGTCGGCGATCACGTTGCAGTACTCGCCGGTCTCGATCATGTGTTGCGACCGGGCGGCTGCCACGTCGGCGGTCGCCGTCGCCTGCGGGACGCCAATCCCGAGGACGCCCCTCGTCGTGCACGCTGCGCCGGGGCCCACGCCGACGAGCACGCCGACCGCTCCTGTTCGCATCAGGTGGAGCCCCGTGGCGTAGGAGGCGCAGCCGCCGACGAGGCAGGGCACCGGCACCTCGCCGATGAACTCCTTCAGGTTGAGCGGCTCGGAGCGCGACGACACGTGCTCCGCGGAGATCACCGTGCCCTGGATCACGAGGATGTCGAGCCCGGCCTCGAGCGCGACCTCGTAGTGCTGGGTGACCCGCTGCGGAGTCAGCGACCCGGCGGCGACGACACCCTGCGCCTTCACCTCCTCCACCCGCTGCGCGATCAGCTTCGGTTTGACCGGCTCGCGGTAGATCTCCTGCATGGTCCGCGTCGCCGCCTCTGGCGGCGCGGCGGCGATTCGCTCGAGCTCAACCTCCGCGTCCTCGTAGCGCGACCAGATTCCCTCCAGGTTCAGCACCGCGAGGCCGCCGAGCCGCCCGACCTCGCCGGCGCTGGCCGGGCTCACCACGCCGTCCATCGCCGCCGCGAGTAGCGGGAGCTTGAACCGGTACGGTCCAAGCATCCAGCTTATGTCGACGTCGTCGGGGTCGCGGGTCCGCCGCGAGGGGACGATCGCGATGTCGTCCAATCCATAGGCCTGCCTGCCCTTCTTGCCGCGTCCGATCTCGACTTCCATCGCTTAGCGCGCTCCCATCTGGAGGTACGAGGCCAGGCTAGGCACGGGCGCGGACGAAAAAAGCCTCGCAGAACGAGGCAGGGAAGCCGCTTCTAGCGCAGGTCGGCCTGGCGTTTCCAAGGCCCCGGCGATGTTAGCAGCGGCCATCGAGCCGACTGTAGCGCCGTCGGCCGGAGCTCCAGCGCTCAGCCCACCTCCGCGGGCACGTCCAGCTCCCGGACCTCGACGCGATGCCACAGGCGCTCGACGGCGGCCGGATCGAGTGTACCGGCGCCGAAGTGCTGCGTGGACTCCGCCCCACACGCGACCCCGTACGCGAGGCATTCGCGTGGGGAGGATCCCTCGTAGCGGGCGGCCACGTAGCCGGCGAGGAAGCAGTCGCCTGAGCCAACTCCAGAGACGGGCTCGAGGGGCTCGATCTCGACCTCATAGCGATGCCGGCCACCATCCTCGACGATCGCCACGCAGCCTGCTTCGCGGGTCACGACGGCCTCCCGCGCGCCCATCTCGAGCAGGCCTGCCAGGCCCATGACGAAGTCGTCCGCGTCAGCGAACTCGTGGCCCACGGCCTCCTCCGCCTCGTCCACGTTAGGGGCCACGACCGCGGGCTCGGCGCGAAGCCCGAGCCGCATCGCCTCGCCATCAGTGTCGAGCACCGCCGGCACGCCGAGCCGCCGCAGCTCCCCGATCAACCGCGCGTAGACCCCGGCGTCCAACCCGGGTGGCACGCTTCCGGCCAGCACGCACAAGCTCGCTCCCTGGGCGAGGTAGAGCAGCTTCTCGATGAACCGGTCGAGCTCGTCCGGCCGTACCTCGGGGCCGCGCTCGTTGATCTCGGTCTGCTCCCCGGTGGTGGGATCGACCACGGCGAGGTTGGTGCGCGACTCACCCTCGATGACCGTAAAGGCATTGAGGATCGACTCGCTCGCAAGCCGCTCCAGGATCCGCGCCCCAGTCTCCCCTCCCGCCAGCCCCGTCGCGATCACGGGACGGCCGAGGAGCTTCAGCGCGCGGGCGACGTTGACGCCTTTCCCCCCTGCAACGGTGCGAGATTCGACGGAGCGATGCCGATTCCCAAGCCTGAAGTTGGGGACCGCGACCGTGCGGTCGATCGCGGCGTTCAAGGTGACGGTGAGAATCAATGCTGCCTCTCTCCCCGCGTGAGCTTAATCGCCTGGCGCGACGGGTGATGGACTACGGGGAGGCACGGGGAATGCGCCGCCCTGGCACCACTCGCGTACATGACGGAGCTTCCTCGCGTGGAGAGCGTCCAGAGCGCGGAGCTCAACGCCCTCGTCTTCGCGCTGGTGGCGCAGAAGCGCGCGACCGAGCCGGATTTGAAGGCGATGGCCTGCGCCGGACGCGGCTAAACCCCCAGCCGATGGCGCCCAGGAGGACGGCAGCGATCGCCGCCGCGACCGCCCACGCGACCCCACGTGGTCCCGGCACGGCGTCGTCGAGGCCCGCGATCGGCGAACCCGACGTATCCGCACGAACCGAGCGCCCGGCGAGCAGTGGGGCCTTTCCGACGGGCTCCCCTTCCAGGGTCACGGTCGCGGTGCCGAGACGCTCGCCGCGCATCACGGGGGCATCGATCGTTTCCGGCGCGTTGATGGTGACGTCGACCGATTCATCGCGGCGGGCGGTGACGCTGAGCGACCGCCCCGCGGCGAGCGGGAGCTCGACGTCCTCCGCGTTCGCGACCCGGGCCCTAGCTACGGCCTCGCCCCGCTCCAGTGGCGTCCGGCGACGATAGAGGGAGAACCCGTAGCGCAAGAGCGTCAGGGTGTCGTCGTCACGCGTCGCGATGCTCGGCGTGCCCATGACGACCGAGAGCAGCGTGACGCCCTTCCGGGCGCCGGAGCCGACCAGGACGTTCCCGGCCTCGGGCGTGTAGCCGGTCTTGACGCCGTTCATCCATGGGACGCGGAGGATCAGGTCGTTGCGGTTGACGATCGTTCTGGGGTGAGCGCCCGTTCGCAGGGTCGTCTGGGGCGTGTCGACGATGCGCCGGAAGAGGCGATTGCGGCGGAGGCGCACGGCAAGCTCCGCGAGGTCCCGCGGGCTGGAGAAGTTGCTCGGGTCATCGAGCCCGATCGGGTTCGAGTAGCTCGTGTCCTGAAGCCCGAGGCGCCGTGCGGCCGCGTTCATCCGCCGGACGAACGCCGAAACCGATCCGGCGACGCCCTCGGCCAGCGTGACCGCAGCGTCGTTGCCGCTTGGCAGGAGCAGCCCGTACAGCAGGTCGCGAACGGACATCCGTTCCCCGGGCTCCAGCCCGAGCAGCGACTCACCGGGAATCGGATGGTAAGGCGGTGCCACGAGGCGCTTGCGGAGCGGCAGCTCGTGCAGGGCGAGATAGGCGGTCATTAGCTTCGTGGTGCTCGCCATCGCGCGGGATGCGGCTGGATGCTTGGCAGCGAGGCCCGCCCCGTCGGCGCCCTCCACCAGGATCCAGGCCGCGGCCGGAATGGCTGGGGGACGCTTGGCACCCGCCCCGGTGGCCGTCGCAGCCTCGGCCGCTGCCCCGCTGCAGGCGAGCAAGGCCGCGGCGGCGACCGCGCAGATCCAGAACGGCCGTGAGATCCTGGCGCCCGGTGGCCTCAGCCTCCGCTGGCCAGCACCTTGCAACCGTCCGGGACGAGATCCACGCAGCCCTTCTCGGGCAGGAGCTGCGGATCCAGGTTCGGGTTGAGCTGCTGCAGGCGGGCAACCGGAACGCCCTCCCTCCGCGCGATCCCAGCGAATGTGTCCCCCGGCTGGACCACGTAGTACTTGTCCTGCGGGCCGCTGGAATTCGGGTTCGCGCTGCGAGCCGGAGGGGTCGTCTGGCCCGAGCCACCGAGGGAGTCGGTGACCACGATCACCACCACCACCAGCGCGACGAGCAAGGCCATGATGGCGAGGATCCTCGCCGCCGGAGCGTTGCTCGGCCTCATGCTCGGCATCTCGCCGTGGCGATGGTAGCCAGAGCCAAGCGAGGCGTAGCCGATTCCCACCGCGTGGCAAGGCCGTGCGCATGCGTCACCCGGTCAGCCGGACGCGAGCTCCCACGCCTCGGCCCGGAGTTCCTCTGCCGCGACGGCCGGGTCCGGCGCGCGTGAGATCGAGCGCGAGGCCGTTATCAGGACGGAGGCCGGGTGAGCCCCAAGCGCGGGGCCGAGGTCAGCTACCCGCCCTCCCTGGGCTCCCACGCCGGGAACGAGGAATACGGAATCCGGCATCAGCTCCCGGAGCCGTGCGAGGAAGCGGGGCTCGGTTGCGCCCACCACGGCCCCCATGCCCGACAGCCCCGTCTGGCCTGCGAGCCGACCTGCGCGTTCTGCGATGAGCCCCGCGAGGCGCTCGAACAGCGGCACGTCAGGGGTCGGGAGGTCGAGCAGGTCGGCGGCCCCCGGGTTCGACGTCCGGACGAGGCAGAAGATCCCGGCGCCTGCGGACTCGGCACCCTGCACCAGCGGTTCCAGCGAGTCCGCGCCGAGGAGAGGATTGACGGTCGCGGCGTCGGCGCCGAGGCCTCCCACGTCACCCCATGGCGTCGGCGTGGGACCGAACAGCGCCTGCGCGTACGCGGCGGCGCTCACCGGCACGTCGCTGCGCTTCCCGTCGGCGATGACCAAGAGCCCGGCGGCTCGCGCCGCTTGAATGGTCGTCTCGAGCGCGCTCCAGCCGGCTGCTCCCAGCCGCTCGAAGCAGGCGAGCTGGGGCTTCACCGCCACACAGGCGGCCCCCGCCCTCTCGATCAACCAATTGCAGTGTCGCGTCACCCCGTTCGACGCGCGGCCGGCTGCATCTTCGACCTCGCCGCCCGAATCCGCGTAGAGGCTCGCGGGGTCCGGATCAAGGCCGAGGCACAGTTGACTGCGTCGCTCCTCGACGAGGGCGACGAGCCGATCGGCGAACGGTGCGCTCAGCCCTTGACCCTGGACTTCAGACCGGCGCCGGCCGAGAACCTCGGCACACGCCCGCCCGCAATCGTGATCCGCTCGCCGGTTCGCGGGTTCACGCCCTGGCGCGGACCTCGTTCGGCGACGCTGAACTTCCCGAAGCCGGTGAAGTTAATCGACTCGCCGGTCTGCAGCACCCCCGTGATGCCGTCCAGCACCGCTTCGACCGCGTCGCCCGCCTGCTTCTTCGACTCGAACCGGCCGTCGCGGGCCAGCCGATCCACGAACTCAGCCTTCGTCAATGTGACCTCCTCCTCGGGTGCAGGGAGGCGCAATCTAACAGCGGGCGCCGACGCGTCTTCTTCGAGGGCCGAGACCACCTCCTGCGCCTCGCGCACGGCGTAATTGGTTCCGCGATCGTCCGGATGAACCCGAGCTCGGCACCGGCGACGTTCGTCACATCCGCTGTGGGGCGCTCACTCCCAGCAGCTCCAGCGTGCGGGCGATGATCCGCTTCGCCGCCACGCAAATCGCCAGCCGCGACGGCTCGAGAGCCTCGCCGGCGCCCACGACCTGGCAGTCCCGGTAGAAGCCGTGAAAGTCCGCCGCGGTGGCGGTGGCGTAGGCGGCAAGCCGGTGGGGAGCGCGGCGCTCTGCCGCCGCGGCGGTCTCGGCGGGGAACTCGAACAGGCGACGAGCGAGCGCCCGCTCGGTCGCCTCGGCCGGGGCCGATAGAGCAAGTTCCGCATAGGCCGCCTTGCCCACGGCCGCCTCGTCGGCGCCACCGTCGCTGCCAGGTGGCGCGCTCCCTTCGGCGACCGCCTTGCGTACGATGCTCGCGATCCGGGCATGGGCGTACTGGACGTAGTAGACGGGGTTCTCCTGCGATTGCCGGCGCGCCAGCTCTAGGTCCAGGTCGAGCGCGGTGTCGTGGCTGCGCTGGAGCACGAAGAAACGGGTGGCGTCCACGCCGATGTCGTCCGCCAGCTCGTCCAGGGTCACGAACTCGCCCCTTCGCTTCGACATCCGCGCGCGCTCGCCGCCCTCGACCAGCCGCACGAGCTGCATGATCGGGGCCTCGAAGCGCTCCGGATCCGCGCCGAGCGCCTTGATCGCGGCGCGCATCCGGGGCAGGTAGCCGTGGTGGTCAGCTCCCAGCGGATCGATGAGCCGCTCCGCGCCGCGGTCGAGCTTGTCCCGGTGGTAGGCGATGTCCGCGGCGAAATAGGTCGGCTCCCCCCCGGAGCGCAGCAGGACCCGGTCCTTGTCGTCGCCGAACGCCGTGGTCCGCAGCCAGGTTGCCCCATCGCGCTCGAATACGTGACCGCGGCGCCGCAGCTCCTGCAGTGCGGCCTCGACCTTCCCGCCCTCGTGCAGGGAACGCTCCGAGAACCAGGTGTCGAACCGCACCCGGAAGCGCTTCAGCGTCGCCTGGATCCGCTCGCGCATCGATTCCGTGCCCCGCCGCGCCACGGCGTCCAAGTCCCCCGGGTCGATCCCAGCGTCGGCGAGCTCGGATGCCAGCTCCGCCACGTAAGCGCCGGAGTAACCGTCCTCGGGCGGCTCGCGCCCCTCCATGTGCGCCACGATGGACTCGGCGAAGCGCCTCACCTGTCCCCCGACGTCGTTGAGGAGGTACTCGCGCTCGACCTCGTGTCCGGCCAGCTCCAGCAGCCGGGCGAGCGAGTCCCCGTAGGCGGCGCCGCGGCCGCTGGCCACCGTGAGGGGACCGGTGGGGTTGGCCGACACGAACTCGACGATCACGCGCTCGGGGCGAGCGGCGGCGCCCGCGCCGAAGCGCTTCCCGGCTGCCAGCAGGTCGAGGACCCCCTCTCGGTGCCAGCGGTCGCCCAGAAAGAGGTTGACGAATCCAGGGCCGGCGACCTCGATCCGCTCGGCGCTGCCATCCAGGAGGACGAGAAGCTCCTGGCGCAGCCGCTTCGCGACATCACGCGGCGGCTTCCGGAGGACCGGCGCGAGCAGCATCGCGGCGTTGGTGGAGTAGTCGCCGAGCTCGGGGCGCGGCGGGCGCCCCAGCGTCGGCGTCAGCGCCCGGCCGGACCCGTCGCGCAACGCGTCCGCCGCCGAGCCGATCGCCTCACGAAGCCCCTCGAGCGGATCTCCCATGCGGCGATACTAAGTGCTCCCTACGAGGCGGCGCGGTCCTTTGCGCGAACGCCACGGCCGCACCGATCCGCTCCATGGTGGGCGGATGGGTGCCGATCAACGCCGTGGCGATGCCGGGTGGATCAGGGTCGGCCGCGCTTGAGAGCGCGAGCTGGCGCTGCACCCGGATCAGGGCGTGCGGGTCATGGGTAAGCTCGAGCGCGAAGGTGTCGGCGCTCGCCTCGACCTGGCGCGAGAGCTGGTTGCCGGGGATGCCGAGCGCAAACGCGGCGATCGCGAGGCCGAGCGTGTATGCGGGAACCGCCCCCGGCCCGCGCTCGCCGACCCCAGTACGGCGAGTCAGCGCGCCGGCCACCTCGCGCACGAAGAGCAGCCCAAGTGGCGACACGAGCGCGACAAACGCCAGGCCGCGGCCCACGTCGTCGTGCTTGACGTGGCCGAGCTCATGTGCGACGACGCTCCGCAGCTCCGGCCTCTTCGTGTGCCGGAGCAGGTTGTCGTAGAGAACCACTCGCTTGGTCGGCCCGACTCCGTCCACGTATGCGTTTAGCGACCGCACCCGCCGGCTCGCATCCACCCGGTAGACCTCGCCGATCTCGACGCCCGCGCGCCTCCCCAGCGCCAGGACGTCCGCGCGCGCCTTGCTCCCTTCCGAAAGCGGCGTGAACTTGTTGAACAGCGGCGCGAGCAGGACGGGCGCGAGCCATGCGAACACCACGGCGATCGCCGCCACCGCGAAGCTGCCGGGGATCCACCACCGCGAGCCGAACCGTCGCACCAGGGCGATCAAGAGCGCGGCACCCACCGCTGCGAGAGCCGCGCTGATGGCCGCGGCCTTGCCGGCATCCTGAAGCCAGAAGCCAAGCGACTGCGTGGAGATCCCGTAGTCGACGGCCCGCTCGTGTGCCGCGATGCCCGCAGGCAGCGCCGCGACACCGAGCGCGAGCGAGATTCCCGCGCCCGCTGCCGCGGCGCCCACTACGGCGTGCCCCTCCAGGCGCTGCAGGCCGTGGCGCACCGGTGTCGGTCGGCCGAGCGCGAAGCTCACGAGGACGGCGCCTTGGGCACCGATTGCTGCCAGCAGCAACCAGCGCTGCCCGTCGCTGTAAGCGCGGCCACGCTCTATCTCCGCGCGCGTGAAGTAGTCCCCCTCGGAAACCCCCGCGGGCTGAATCGGCCGCTCCCGAGGGCGCAGCAGCCACACGGCCCCCTCGGCCACCAGGACCATCGCGACGGCGGCGGCGCTCACCCGAAGCGCCCGCCTCCTGACGCCCCGGTTCGCCATGGTCCTTACGATAGTCCGCTCGGCTCATGCGGCTGGCGATCCTCAGCGACATCCACGCCAACCTGCCCGCGTTCGAGGCCGTGCTCGCCGACATCGGGGGCGTCGACGTGGAAGCGATCTGGTGCCTCGGCGACGTGGTCGGCTACGGCGCGCAGCCGGACGAATGCGCGACGCTGGTCGCCGAGCGCTGCGAGCTGTGCCTGGTGGGAAACCACGACCTCGCGGTTCTCGGCGAGCTCGATGTGGCGGCGTTCTCGCCGGCCGCTGCGGCGGCCGTGCGCTGGACCAAGGGCGTGGCCAAGCCCGAGACCACCGAGTTCCTGAATGGCCTGGAGCCGGCGGATGAGACCCGGGATGTCGCGCTCTACCACGCCTCCCCGCGGGATCCGGTCTGGGAGTACGTGCTTTGGCCCGACCAGGCCGCCGAGTGCATCGGCGTCCAGGCGTCGCGTGTGAGCCTGATCGGCCACTCGCATGTGGCGCTGTTCTTCGTCATGCCGGAGGAGGACGGCAACCGCGCCGGAGGCCAGACGGTCGAGCTGCTCGACGCGGCAAGGGGAGCCCAGGCCGGCGCCGGCACCCGCCTTGACCTCTCCGAGGGCCGCTGGCTGGTGAATCCTGGCAGCGTCGGCCAGCCGCGCGATGGCGACCCGCGCGCCGCCTGGCTCGAGCTCGACACCGACGCCTGGGAGGCGACCTATCACCGCGTGGAGTACGAAATCGACCGCGCCGCCGAGGCAATCACCTCACAAGACCTGCCCGAGCACCTCGCGCGGCGGCTCTACGCCGGGCAGTGACCATGCCCGCGGGGGACAGGGGACTTGACGTGACTAGACTCGCCGGGATGCCGGGGAAGCAGAAGCTAGCGGCGGCACTCGCCGTCGCCGCGGCGATCGCCGCTCTGTCGGCGTGCGGGTCCGACGACGACAACACCATCCCCCGCGCGAATGCGGACGCGATGCTCGCCGACCTGGAGGCCGCGCAGACCGCCGCGAACAGCGGGGACTGCGCCATCGTCCGGGAGAAGGCCGACGAGTTCAAGGCTGAGGTGAACGACCTGCCCGCGACCACGGGAGAAGACGTGAAGGCCCCGCTTCAGACGGCCGCCGCCCGTCTCGAGGCGCTGGCGGACGACGTCGGCGACTGCCAGGCGCCCTCCGGCGCGTCCGGCGCCACGGGCGTGGAGCCGGAGCCCGAGCCTACCGAGACGACGACCTCTTCCATCACCACTACGACGACCACCTCGAGCACCGAGAAGCAGCCTGCGCCGCCCGAGCCAGGCGGCGAGGCTCCCGCTCCGGCACGCGGCGAGGCTCCCGCTCCGCCAGGCGGCGAGGCTCCCGCTCCGCCAGGCGGTGAGGCTCCGGGCGGCGGCGGAGAGCCGGAGGGCGGCGACCAGAGCGGGGGCGGAGGGCCAGGTGGCGGTCAGTCCAGCGGCGACACGGGCGGCACCGGCACGGGCGGAACCGGAGGCTAGGCGATGAGCACCACCCTGATCTCGGGCAGGTACCAGCTCGGCGAGCGGCTCGGGTCGGGCGGGATGTCGAGCGTCTACAAGGCCACGGATCGCGTTCTCGAGCGGACGGTGGCGGTCAAGGTCCTGGCCGAGCATCTCTCGGACGACGAGAAGTTCGTCGCGCGGTTCCGCCGCGAGGCGCTTGCCGTGGCGAAGCTGATCCATCCGAACATCGTGCAGGTGTACGACACCGGCGTCGATCACGATCGCCACTTCATCGTCATGGAGTACGTGGAGGGTCGGTCGTGCGCGCAGCTCCTCCAGACGCGCGGCCGCCTTGGCCCGCGCACGGCCGCAGAGATCGGCATCCAGGCGTGCGCCGGCCTCGAGTACGCCCACCGCCAGGGCATCATCCACCGGGACGTGAAGCCGGGCAACCTGATGGTGATCGGCGGGCCCTCCCGCCGGCGAGATGACGGCGGCGCAGCTCACCACCCCCCTACGGAGGAGATGACCGTCAAGCTCACCGACTTCGGGATCGCCCGGGCCGCCGAGCAGACCAGGCTCACGCAGGTCGGCTCGGTGGTCGGCACGGCCGCCTACCTGGCGCCCGAGCAAGCTCGCGGCGACGAGGCAACCCCGGCGTCGGACGTCTACTCGTTGGGGGTCGTGATCTACCAGCTCCTCACCGGCCGGCTGCCGTGGGAGGGCTCGACCCTGGCCGAGCTCGCGATCCGCCGCGAGAACGAGCGGCCGCTCGCGCCCAGCTCCTATGACCCCGAGGTCTCGTCCGAGCTCTCAACCGCCGTGCTCAGGTCTTTGGAGAGCGATCCCGAGGGACGCTATTCGACGGCGCGCGAGCTCTCCGCGGCCTTGGGCACCGGCCTAGCCGGCCGTGAGCCCGCGCCCGCCGCCGGCACGGCGCCGACCCGCGCGCTCGCCGGGCCCCCCACGGCGGCAACGCGCCGCCTGCCCGCCCGCGAGCCAGCGCCCGCTCCCCGGTCGGCGCCGCCGCGGCCGGCCCGCCGTCCGGCGCCCGCGCCGACGCCTTCTGCGCCTGGGCGGTCGGCCGCGAGCAGGATCCGCAGCGTGATCATCGTCGCGCTCGTGATCGCCCTGCTTGCCGCGGTGATCGCGGCGATCGTCCTGGTGGCCACCAACGCGGGCCAGAACACGAGCCCTGGCGAGCTGATCAAGGACACGGTCAACGACCAGATCGATGCGCTGAAGGACTTCATCAGCGCGCACGCTCAGTGAGCGCCGCCCACGGGGCGGCACCGCTCAAGATCGCCGCCCTGTAGTCGCTGAACCGCTGCCTCGCGATCGCCGCGCGGGCGCCGCTGACGAGCCGCTCCAGGTACGCCAGGTTGTGCTCGACGAGCAGCCGGACTCCGGTGAGCTCCTCGGCCCGGGACAGGTAATGGACGTACGCTCGGCTGTGCGACGCGCACGACGCGCACGGACAGCCCTCCACGAGCGGAGCCGCATCCTCGGCGAACTCGGCGCGCCGAACGTCGAAGCGGAACCGAGACCGGGGCAGCGGAGCGAGCGCCATCCCGTGCCGGGCCAAGCGGGTGGGTACGGCGCAGTCGAAGAGGTCGATCCCGAGCGCGATTCCCTCTACCAGGTCGTCCGGCTCGCCGATCCCCAGCAGGTGCCTGGGCGCATCCTCGGGAAGCCGCGGCGCGGTCAGAGCGACCACGCCTCGCATTTGCTCCTTCTCCCGTCCGAGCGTGCCGCCAATCGCGATCCCGTCGATGGCGGCGGCGCAGGTGCGCTCCGCGGAGATCCGCCGGAGGTCCTCGTGGACGCCGCCTTGGACGATGCCGAAGAGCGCCTGGCGCGGGGGCCCGTTTCGCCCGTGCCAGGCCACACAGCGGTCCAGCCAGCGGTGCGTACGCTCCATGGCGCGCGCGGTGTAGTCGCGATCAGCGTGATAGGGCGTGCACTCGTCGAAGGCGAGCGCGACGTCAGAGGCGAGCGCCGCCTGGACCGCCATCGAGTCCTCCGGCCCCAGGGAGCGCTCCGATCCGTCGACGTAAGAGCGGAATCGCACGCCGTCTTCGCCGATCTCGAGGACGCTGCCCTGGCCGAGCTGACCTCGCCGGCGCCCCTTGATCTCATCGGCCACCCCGCCGTGTGCGAGGGAGAAGACCTGGAAGCCGCCTGAATCCGTGAGAATCGCCCGCTCCCAGCCCATGAAGCGATGCAGGCCGCCCAGCGCCGAGATGCGCTCGGGTCCTGGCGAGAGCAGCAGGTGAAACGTATTGGCCAGGACGAGCTGGTAGCCGAGCGCGGCCACCTCCGATGAGGCAAGCGAGCGGACTGTTCCATGGGTCGCAAGGGGGATGAAGGCGGGCGTCTCCACGATCCCCGAAGCGGTGTGGAGCCGCCCGCAGCGGGCGGCTCCCTCCCGTGCCGAGATCTCGAATCGAAGTCGCCCGGGATCGGATCTCACCCGCGAAGCCTAAGAAAGCCGGGCGCAGGTATGGGCGCCGGAGATCCCGGCGCCCGTGCGGAGCTGCGGTTTTGCTGCCGCTACCTCTCGCGCGCCGTGCCGCTGACGCTAGAGCTGCCGATCTCGATCCGGTGCGGCTTTCGCTCCTCCGGCTTCGGGATTCGCACCTCGAGCACGCCCTTGTCGAAGTCCGCGCTGATCTGGTCGGCGGTCACGTTCTCGGGCAGCGTGAGCGACCGGGAGAAGCTGCCGAATGCCCGCTCCACGCGGACATAGCCGTCGGTGCGCTCCTGCTGCTCGGCCTTCCGCTCACCCGAGACGGTCAGCACGCCATCCTTCACCTCGATGTTGACGTCGTCCCTATCGAGGCCCGGAAGGTCGGCCCGCAGGACGAGATGGTCCTCCGTCTCGACCAGATCCATGGGCGGCACCCAGCGACGGAGCTGGTTCCCACCGGAACTGCCGCCGAAGAATGTGTCGAAGAGGCGATTTACCTCGGACTGCAAGGTGTCGACTTCGCGAGCAGGATCCCAGCGTATGAGTGCCATTCCAGTCCCTCCTATGACTCACGCTTAAATAGAAAACCTTAGTGCCTTTATAGCAGATCACTGTGCGCGTGGCAAGGCGCTCGGCGAATTCATCCCGAAGCTCGTGAGGCGCTCCGGCTGAGCAGCTCGGAGCCCGCTAACGGAGCAGCGACCGGCCGGTCATCTCCGGCGGCTGCTCGATCCCGAGTAGGGCGAGCGCCGTCGGGGCGACGTCGGCGAGGAGCCCGCCGTCGGCCAGCGAGACGCCCTCCACCGTGAGCACGAACGGAACAGGGTTCGTGGAGTGGGCGGTGTTCGCGGAGCCATCGGGCTCCAGCATGTTGTCGGCGTTCCCGTGGTCCGCGGTGACGATGCAGGCTCCCGCCGATCGGTGAACCTCGCCGACGACCTGCCCCAGGCACTCGTCAACGGTCTCCACGGCCTCGATCGCCGCGTCGACGTTCCCCGTGTGCCCGACCATGTCGGGGTTGGCGAAGTTGATGATCGCGAACCGGTAGCCGTCGGCGGCCCAGCGCTCGGAGAAGGCCGCGGCGGCCGGCCGGGCGCTCATCTCGGGCTTGTGATCGTAGGTCGGCACATCGCGAGCCGACGGGACCAGGCAGCGCTCCTCCCCCTCCCACTCGATCTCGCGACCCCCGTTGAAGAAGTAGGTGACGTGCGCATACTTCTCGGTCTCGGCTACGTGAAGCTGGCGCTCTCCGCGCCGCGAGATCACCTCGGCGAGCGTGATCTCCGGGACCTGGGGGGGAAACGCCACGGGGTACCCCCAGTCCCTTCGATACTCAGTCAGCGTGAAGAGGTGCACGCGCGGCGCCGCGCCCCGGGGGAACTGGTCGAAGTCCGGCTCGCCGAGTGCCCGTACGAGCTGCCGTGCCCGGTCGGGCCGAAAGTTGAAGTGGAGCACGACGTCTCCCGTTGCCATCCCATCGTAGTCGCCGATCACCGTCGGGCGGACGAACTCGTCGGTCTCCCCGCGCTCGTGCGAGGCCTCGACTGCCTGGACCGCACTTTGTGCGCGAAGGCCCTCTCCGTGAACGATCGCGTCGTAGGCGAGCTTGGTGCGCTCCCAGCGCCGATCGCGGTCCATCGCGTAGTAGCGGCCGCTCACCGTGCCGATCCGCCCCGCGTGGCGCAGCCAGCGCTCCAGCTCCGCGACGTATCCCGGGCCGGCGGTCGGCAGGGTGTCGCGCCCATCCGTGAACGCGTGCACGACGAGGTCGGGCACGCCCTCCCGAGCTGCGAGCTCGATGCAGGCCTCGATGTGCTCCCAGCCCGAGTGCACGCCCCCGTCGGAGACGAGCCCCATCAGGTGAAGGCGCCCTCGGGGCCCGAGGCGAGCGCGCTCGCAGGCCGCCGTCAGCACCGGGTTGTCGAAGAAGCTTCCGTCGGCAATCGCATCGTCGATCCGGGTCAGGTCCTGCTTCACGACGGCGCCCGCGCCGAGGTTCAGGTGGCCCACTTCCGAGTTGCCCATCTGGCCGTCCGGGAGCCCCACGTCGCGCCCGGATGCCGACAGCTCCGTGTGCGGGTGGCTTCTCCAGAGCTCATCGAACACCGGCGTCGCGGCCCGGCTGATCGCGTTTCCCGCCCCTGGAGGCGCCAGCCCCCAACCATCGAGCACGATCAGCGCCAGCGAAGGGAGTGGCAGGCTCACGCGATCGCCGCGGCGGCAATCGCGGCGAAGCCCTCCGGGTCGAGGCTGGCCCCTCCTACGAGGGCACCGTCGATCGCGTCGGCAGCGAGCAGCTCGGTGGCGTTGTCACGCGTCACCGAGCCCCCGTAGAGGACCCGCATCCCGGCGGCGGCCTCGGCGTCACGGCCGGTCACGAGCGACCGGATGAACTCGATCGCCTCGCTTGCCTGATCGACCGTCGCGTTGCGGCCCGTGCCGATGGCCCAGACCGGCTCATAGGCGATCACCACCTCGGTGAGGTCTTCCGTGGCGACCTCGACGAGGTCCGCCTCGAGCTGGCGACGCAGCGTCTGCACGGTCTCGTCGCCCTCGCGCTCAGAGAGAGTCTCCCCCACGCACAGGATCGGGGTCAGCCCTGCGGCGAGCGCAGCGGGCACCTTTCGAGCCAACGCCTGGTCACTCTCGCCGAAGAGCTGGCGGCGCTCAGAGTGCCCGAGGATGACGCCGTCCACCGCCTGATCGGCCAGCATCGCCCCGGAGACTTCGCCGGTGAAGGCCCCGCGGTGCTCGAAGTGCATGTTCTGGGCGGCGACCCGCACCGAGGTGCCGGAGCAACGCTCGACAGCCACGTCCAGGGACGTAAACGGCGGACACACCACGAGCTCGACCCCGTCCAGCCGCTCGCCGGCAACAGGCAGGAAGGCGTCGAGGAAGCTGGAGGTCTCCGTTCGCGTCTTGTGCATCTTCCAGTTGGCGGCGACCAGGGGAGTTCGGTAGGGCACGGAGGAAGCTCCTGCTTACTGCTTACTTACCGCCTGCTTGTCCAGCAACGCGTCCACGCCGGGAAGCTCCTTACCTTCCATCAACTCGAGCGACGCGCCTCCCCCGGTTGACACCCAGTCGATTCGGTCAGCGAGGCCGAACGCCTCGAGCGCGGCCGCCGAATCGCCGCCGCCCACCACGGTCTTGCCGGGAGCAGAGGCCACGGCCTCGGCCAAGGCGCGGGTGCCGGAAGCGAACGGCTCCAGCTCGAAGGCTCCCATTGGCCCATTCCAGAACACGGTGCCGGCCGTGGCGACCGCGTTCGCGTACCCGGCGGCGGTCCGCGGGCCGATGTCGAGGCCCATCCACCCTTCCGGCACCTCCACCCCATCGAGCTCGCGCCGCTCCGTATCGGCCGAGAGCTTCCGGCCGAGCGCCAGGTCGACCGGCAGACGCAGCTCGCAGGAGGACCTCGTGGCCCGCTCGAGGATCATGCCCGCCAGCTCGATGCCCTCCTCCTCGACCAGGGAATCGCCCGTAGCGATTCCCCGGTGGCTGAAGAAGCTGAAGCACATCGCGCCGCCGATCAGGATCTGCTCAGCGACCTCCAGGAAGCGCTCCATGACGCCGATCTTGTCCGTCACCTTCGCGCCCCCCAGAACCACGCTGAGCGGCCTGGCGGGATCATCGCGGACCGCGGTCAGCTCCCGCACCTCCCGCTCGAGCAGGATGCCGGCGTAGGCGGGCAGCAGGTGGCCGACGGCTTCGGTCGTGGCATGGGCGCGGTGAGCGGCACCGAAGGCGTCATCGACGTAAGCGTCGGCAAGGGCCGCGAGCCGGCGAGCGAGCGCGGGGTCGTTCCTCGTCTCCCCGGGCTCAAAGCGGCTGTTCTCGAGCATCAGCAACTCGCCCGGGCCGAGGGAGCGCGCAAGCCGCTCCACCGCCGGCCCGACGACGCCGGGCGCCAGCGCAACCCTCTCACCGAGGAGCTCACCGAGCCGCCTCGCAACGGGCTTCATCGAGAGCGCTGGGTCGACGCCGCGTGGACGCCCGAGGTGGGAGACGAGGACGATCGCCGCTCCCCGGCTCCTCAGGAGCTCGATCGTGGGCAGGGCAGCTCGGATTCGCGCATCGTCGGCCACGCGACCCTCGGTGAGCGGGACGTTGAAGTCGACCCGAACGAGGACGCGCCGGCCCTCGACCGGCGCGTCTCGGACGCTCGCCTTCGCAAAGCTCAAGTCGGTCCTGGCCGCTTCGCCCAGGCCGCGATGATCAGCGGCCGTCGGCCGCGGCAAGCGCGGGCTTCGGCTCGAGCACCCTGGCCGCGAGCTCCACGCAGCGGTTCGAGTAGCCCCACTCGTTGTCGTACCAGGCGACGACCTTCGCGAGCCGGCCGTCGATGACCATAGTCTGGTCCGCGTCGAAGATCGCCGAGTGCGGGTCCTGGACGACGTCGGTCGAGACGATCGGGTCCTCGGTGTAGGAGAGGATGCCGCTTAAGGAGCCCTCGGCCGCCTCCCTCGCCGCGGCGTTTATCTCATCGGCGCTCGTCTCGCGCGAGGTCTCGCAGACGAGATCGACCACCGATCCCGTCGCAACCGGGGCCCGGACGGCAATTCCGTTCAGCTTCCCCTGCAGCTCGGGCAGGACGAGCCCGATGGCCCGCGCCGCGCCCGTCGTGGTCGGAACCAGGTTGATCGCCGCCGCCCGTGCCCTGCGCAGGTCCTTGTGCGGCATGTCCTGGAGCCGCTGGTCGGCGGTGTACGCGTGGATCGTGGTCATCAGCCCGCGTTCGATCCCGACGGCCTCTTGCATGAGCTTGGCCACCGGCGCCAGGCAGTTTGTGGTGCAGGAGGCATTGGAGATGATGTGGTGGCTCTCGGGCTCGTAGGCATCGTCGAAGTTGACGCCGAGGGCGACGGTGACGTCCGGGTCGCTGGCGGGCGCTGAGATGATCACCTTCCTCGCTCCCGCCTCGAGGTGCTTGACAGCGTCGTCCCGCCTCGTGAACCTTCCCGTGGACTCGATCACGACCTCCACCCCGAGGTTTCCCCAGGGCAGGCTCGCAGGGTCGGTCTCCGCCGTGACCTTGATCTCGGCCCCGTCGACGATGATCGACTCGCTTCGCGCCTCCACGCGACCCGGGAAGCGGCCGAGGATGGAGTCGTACTTGAGGAGGTGAGCAAGCGTGGCGGCATCGGTTATGTCGTTCACGGCGATGAACTCCAGCTCGCTGCCCGCCTCGTGCGCGGCCCGGAAGAGGTTGCGACCGATCCGGCCGAAGCCGTTGATCCCCACCTTTACTCGTGCCATCTGCGTTTCCCCTCCTTCGCTCCGTCTCGCTTGGCGCTCATTCCGTGCCCACCGCGACCTCGATCCGGTACCCGTCGGGGTCGAGCAGATAGGCGGAGTAGTAGGCAGGACCGTACTGCGGGCGGGTTCCCGGTGCTCCGTCGTCAGCTCCGCC
>Ga0126312_10000380_pt1 | contig 25534 bp, 30 predicted proteins | sample Plot104A_FD_92537 | JGI IMG/M metagenome (GOLD analysis project Ga0126312, IMG submission 92537) | Serpentine soil microbial communities from UC McLaughlin Reserve, CA, USA - Plot104A | ecosystem: Environmental > Terrestrial > Soil > Grasslands | place: USA: UC McLaughlin Reserve, Lake County...
AGCTCGAGGAGGAGCAGAAGTCTCAGCCGGGGTTCGTGGTCCATGCGAACGGCCCGATCGACGGCGGCTGGGGCGTGACCGAGGTGTGGGAAGCCCAGGAGAACTGGGACTCCTGGTACGAGGCAACGATCAAGCCGAACCTGCCTGAAGGGATGGAGCCGCAGATCACGACCCGCGAGCTCCACCACGTCTTCCAGCCCTAGCTAGCCCGTGGGCACCAGTCTCGGTCGGCCACCGGGGCCGGCCGGCCACCCCGAGCGGGCCGCTAGGGCAAGAGGGGGCCTCGGTCTAGCTGGGGGCCTTGCGGCCCCGACTGCTCGGAACGGCGCCTGGGGGCCCTGCCCGGGCCAGCGATGTGGGGCGCCGCGGAACTAGTGCGTCTCGTCGCCGGCCATCTCGCGGACGGCCGCCTCGATGCCCTCACCCGCGTGCTCGACCGGCTCGACGTACAGGCGCGCCCAGGAGATCCGGTCCTCGCGCACGCCGCAGACGATCACACCGACCATGTCGAGCGACGTTCCCTCTGACTGCGTCCCCCTCCAGTGCCACTCACTCCAGACGCTGTCGCCATCGGCGCTCGCGCGCACGAGCTCCGAACGGAAATCGGGGACTCCGGCGAAGACCGCCGACCAGTTCTCGCGCACCTGGTCGCGCCCGCGGAACGCCCGCTCGGGATGCGCCGGCTGCTCGCTGTCGTAGTCGGGGTGAAAGCAAGCGACGAACGCCTCGATGTCATGAGCGTTCATCGCCGCGTTCAGACGCTCGACGACGCGAACCGCGTCGCTCGTGCCGGGCGGCGCCACGGTCAAAGTCTAGGCGGGACTCGTCGGATGTCGTAAGCCTGGCGGGTCAGCCTCCAGGGAGTTCATGGCGGACTTCATAAAGACTCGACAAGCGTCGCCCAGTAGCTCTCTTATAGGGCCCACTCAGCCTCCCGTTCCTTCGGGCGGTTATCGAGCGCTAAGCGCACATGCTTTGAAAGGACCGCGATCGCAAGAAACGCGGTCACCGGCACGAGCGGTATGACAAACCGCGCATACGCTGCCACCGGCACGTGGACGGCGAACCCAAGCGCAGTGAATACCGCGATCGGCAGGATCTCAGCAGACAAGCTTCTCCGCACCCTGACCGCGACCAGGACGGCGATCATCAGCACGCCGAGCAGGAGCGCGTTCGGAAGCGCATATAACATCGAGCTCGCCTTCTGGTTGGTGAAGCTGTAAGGCGAGTTGAACACGAGCCGACCTATGTTGTTCACGACGTTAGACAGGTAGTGCTTTGGATCGTCCCTGATGTTCTCGAAGGCGATGTGCTGCAACCTCGTGTCCTGGTCGAGCGGCTTCAGTCGTCTCACCTCAGAGAACCGCCGGTCAGGGGGGATCTGCCCGCGGGGTAACGCTTGGGGGTGATAGTCGCCGAGATTTCCGGGCGCACTCATCCAGTACAGTGAGAGCCCGCCGGAGTTGCCCCAGTAAAAGGGCTTGCTCGTGAGCGCATACGTATACAGGAGCCACGGCGTGCATAGCAGCAGCGCCACGACCAATGCCGTCACGCTCCGCCGGGCCATCAGGGTGCGCCTGGACATCAGCAGCCATAGGCCGCTCAGCAGCAGGGCAACCAGCAGAACGTAGCCGTACTCGACCCTGCTGAGTGCCAGCGCTGCCAGCGCCACGCCCGCCCAGACATGGTCACGTTGCCCCCCGCGGAACGAGCGGACCATAAAGAACGTCGCGAGTGTGAAACACAGCGTGGCCAGGGGCTCCACACGAATCACGCCAAAGACCGAAAAGAAGGGCAGGTAGAGCGCCAGACCGTAGGTCGCGATCAGGACTGCCCGCTCACTACGAAGGTAGAGCCGCACCAGCCGGTGGAACACCACGATGGCCGCGAAAAGGAGCCCCGGACCGACGAGGATGCGCGCCACCTCCAGCGGAATGTGGAGCACCACGACCGGAGCCAACAGCGCCGGGAGTCCCGGCCCGTGCCACAGATAAAGTTGCGGGTTCGCGCTATCGGTCAGGGCATAGACGCCATCCGTCAAGTTCCTGGCGTATATGAGGTATCTGACCTCGTCCCCTGGATCCTGCTGGAGGACGAGCGAAATCAGCGTGTAAGCGCCGAGGATAGGCAGGAGGTAGATCGAGAACGCAGACGCGGCACCGGCCCAAGGAAAGAGGGCGCGGGGGCGAGGGAGTCGCACGTTCAGCCCTCGGTCAGCCGGCAGCGGACGAGCGTGCGCAGCACCCGCCGGCCGTCCGTCGCGGTGAGCTTCTTCCTCTCCTCCTTTGAGCCGCCGTGACTGTCGACCCGCAGATCGAAGATGCGGTTGCGAGCTGCGGTCTCTGGCAGGTCGTCAGATCGCGCAGGTAGGCGTTCGCCAATGGCTCGTCTCACCGTTGAAGGTCCGCGTCTCGAAGACTCCGTGGACCGCTCGACCATATGAGCCTGGTCGGAAACGGCATGAGCACGCTTAGGGGTCGCCAGTACGAGCGGATCGGATCCGCGGACGTTCTGTGGCCTTTGCCTCGGCCATCGGGGTGGCACTCTAAGAGAGGACGAATACATGTCGGCAATCTCGTCGCCCGCATTGCATCCAGTAGGTCGCCGGTTCGTGTCCGGCTAGCTCCAGTCTGAACTTCCCGCTCTGGAACAGGGTCTCCCCACGAGGAGGCGCGGTGCGCGTTGGCCGGCAGCTCGGCAACTTTGCGCCCGCAGGCCGGAAAGGGAGATACTCCGGGCGTGTCGCAGGAGGAGTACCTGCTGGCCAACCAACCCTCGGAGCTGGACCGCCTCCAGCTGCAATCACAGGTGTGGGAACCCACCGGGCGGCAGCTCCTTTCGAAGCTCGGCGGCGGATCCGGCGGGCGCGCTCTGGACGTCGGCTGCGGAGCCCTGGGCTGGCTTCGGGTCCTCAACGAGTGGGTCGGCCCGTCCGGCCAGGTCGTTGGCACGGACATAGACCCGGGCGTGCTCGCTGCCGCTCGTTCGTTTCTGGAGGCGGCGGGCATCTCCAACGTGGAGCTCGTCGTCGATGATCTGTTCGACACCACGCTGGCGGCGCAATCCTTCGATCTCCTCCATGCCCGTTACCAGATCGCTCCCCTCGGACGCGGCCCCGAGCAAATGGCCTCGTACCAGCGGTTGGTCAGGCCGGGTGGCTCACTCGTTCTGGAGGAGTGGGACCTGGGCTCGTGGCACTTCAATCCCCCGGCACCCGCGGCCGAGCGACTGATCCGATTGCTCTCTCAGATCTTTGCCGGCCTGGGCGGCGAGGCGGGCCGCGAACTTCCCAAGCTGTTCCGGGAAATCGGTGTCGAGGAGCCCGAAATCGACGCACACGTGATCGCGCTCAAACCAGGCCACCCCTACTTGCGTCTGCCGCTTCAGTTCAGCACCGCGCTCGAGTCGCGACTGCTTGAGACACTGAGCGAGGGGGAGCTTGAATCGGTGCGCCGAGAGGCCGAGAGCGAGTTGGCCGAGCCGGGCAGATGGGGCACGACCTTTACCCTGATCCAGAGTTGGGGGACGCTCAAGGACTGAGGGGTAGACGGCGCCTGCGTCCTGTCCGGCGCCAACCGTGCTGCAACGAGCTCTACGTCGGCGGGATGTTCTGTTGCGGCGGAAGAAGTTGTCGGGGTCGTACTTGCCCTTCAGTGCTCTAAGGCGCTGGTACTTCTCTGGCCCGTAGGCCTGGCGGATGCGCTCTTGGCCCTCCTCCATTAGGAAGTTGACGTAGACGCTCGTGTGGTGGGCCTCGAGCGCCGACCAGAAGCTCCTGACCCACTCCCGCTCCGCGTCGAAGCCTTCCGCCGTCGCCGTCATGCCCGTGATGTTGAACGTGTGCCCCGCGGCTCGGCCGTTGAAGGCCGTGTGCTCGTCGGCGACGCGCCCCACCGCAGGAGGGGTCGGCTCGGCGAACGAGCTGTCCACGAAAGGACCCTCCCAGCTCGCGCAGGGCAGCCTCATCGAGCTTGATCGCGGTAGCGGGGGTATTCAAGCGGCTGTCATCAGAGGCTGCGCAGAGGCGTCACGTAGGTGCTCCCCCATTCTCCCCCATCCTCCAAGAGCGGCCAGCCTTGCCGCAGGCCACTCCGCGGTGAGAGGCTCGGAACGTCCGCGAACGAGGAGCTAGCAAATGAGCAGTGAGTACGACGCGATCGTCGTCGGAGCACGCTGTGGGGGATCGCCCACAGCGATGTTGCTGGCGCGCAACGGCTATCGGGTGCTGTTGGTCGACAAAGCCACGTTTCCCAGCGACACGATGTCCACTCACCTCGCTCATCCGCCCGCAGTTGGCGCGCTGGCCCGGTGGGGCTTGCTCGACCGGCTCGAGGCCACCAGCTGTCCGCCGATCACGCGGTACTCATTCGACTTCGGTCCCGTATCCATCTCGGGGACGCCGCGGCCGGCGGAGGACGCAACGAGGGCGTACGGTCCCCGGCGGATCGTGCTCGACGCACTGCTGGTCGAGGCCGCTGTCACGGCGGGGGCGGAGCTGCGCGAGGCGTTCGCGGTGGAGGAGATCCTGGTCGAGGACGGGCGGGTGACGGGCATCCGTGGCCACGCCAAGGGCGGCCCGACCGTGACCGAGCACGCCCGGATGGTGGTCGGAGCCGACGGCATGCACTCGCTGGTGGCAAAGGCCGTGCAGCCCGAGCGATACAACGAGGTGCCGCGGCTCGCCGCGGTCTATTACGCATATTGGAGTGGACTTCCGGCGGATGGCTTCGAGACCTACATTCGCGCGGAAGACGACCGCGGCTGGGCGGCCATACCGACTCATGACGACCTAACCTGCGTGGTCCAGGGCTGGCCGCAGTCGCAATTCAAGGCAAACCGCCGGGACGTAGAGGGCACCTACATGAAGTCCTTCGAGCTGGCCCCCGAGTTTGCCGAGCGCGTGCGCGGCGCCAAGCGGGAGACCCGCTTCGTGGGTACGCGAGACGTGCCGGGCTTCTTCCTCAAGCCCTACGGCCCGGGATGGGCGCTCGTCGGTGACGCCGGCTACCACAAGCACCCGATCACCGCGTTCGGGATCACCGACGCTTTTCGTGACGCCGAGGGGCTGGCGACGGCCATCGACGACGCGTTCACCGAGCGCGTTCCCTACGACGAGGCGATGGCCGGCTACCAGAGAGCCCGGGACGAGGAGGCGCTGCCCGTCTACGAATTCACGAGCGAGTTCGCGAAGATCGAGCCCCCACCGCCCGAGATGCAGCAGCTCATGGGGGCGATGCAGGGCAACCAGGAGGCTATGGACGGTTTCGTGAGCGTCATGGCCGGGACGCTGCCTGCACCCGAGTTCTTCGGGCCGGAGAACGCCGGGCGAATCATGGCCCAGGCGTCGGCCCCAGCCGACTAGGGCGTCGCCCGAGTTCTTCGGGCCGGAGAACGCCGGGCGAATCATGGCCCAGGCGTCGGCCCCAGCCGACTAGGGCGTCGCGCCCAGCAGGTCCCCGGCTCGAATCTGCCGGGACCAGTCGTCCTCGGCCTCGAGCAAGCGCTGCGCCATCAGCGCCGCCCACTCATCTACCGGGCGGCGGCTTCATCCCGATCAATGCCCCGGCAGGGCGCCCACGGCCTCGAGGGCCCCGGCGCGGGTCGCGTGCTCCCGCCCGCTGACGATCAGCCCCTCCTTGAGGGTGCAGACGACGTAGTAGCGGCCTTCGGTCTCGACCCCACTCGCGCGTCCGCGTCCGGAGTTGTGCACGCTCACCGCGACCCGGTCATCCGATTCGAAGATGACCTCGTCGACCTCCGCCCGAAGCTGGTCAAAAGCGTCGAACCAGTCCTGGTAGTAGCGGCGCAGCGCCGCCCCACCCCTCATCACGCCCACGTCGTCAGCGGCGCCCTCCACCGCTCGCCAGTCGATCTCTGGGTGCCAGAGTGCGGCGGCCGAGTCCAGGCTGCCGGACCCGAGTGCCTGAAACTGCCGGCGGACGACCGCCACGTTCTCGTGCGACATCGCCCGGCCAGTATCCCGCGGCCCGCGCCGACTCGGCTCCCCGGACCTCCTGCGAATCGGCCGGTGGCCAGAGGAACGGCGTCGGCCCTCGACAACGCGTCAGGCGAGCGTGGGCTGCCGGCGCTCCGATCCCGCGCCCTGCGTCCCCTGCTCGCCGTGCCCGAAGGGGCACTTGGCCGCGAACAACGGGATCGTGCGCACCGAGTCCAGGTAGGCCGTGCCGGCGCTTCCGCCGGTCCCTCGCCGCTCGCCGAGCATCCTCACGGCGATGCTGTGGTGGGTCTTGCGCCACTTGAGGACCGCCGCCTCGAAGCTGTCCATCGCGGCGGAGACCGCGCTGTGCCCCTCGGGGCTCAGCAGGCCGCCCGCGATCGCCTTGTCGAGCGCCCCGTCGATGTTCGGCTCGCCGGCGATCACCCGCTCGCGGATCTCGGGCACCGCTGTGTATGCGGACGAGCCCAGGCGCTCGGCGTCGGGGCGGCGGCAGAGGCTCTCCACGCGTTTGTAGCTGCGCGACTGGATGGCGCTGGCGCCGTCTGTGAACTCGCGGAACGCCAGGAACGCCTCGGTCTGCATGGTGGCCGTGAGCGACCAGAACGGCGAGGACTCGGCCAAGATCGCCTCCGCCGAGCCGAGCATCGCGGCGGCGGCGGCGGCGGCGCCCCGGGCGAGCGCGGCGACCGCGGCCGCGAGCTGGACGCCGATCAGCGCGAACGTGGTCTCGTAGGACTGCAGGGCACGGATGAACATGTACTCGTCGTGGACGAGCGAGACGGGAAGCGCGGTGAGCTGGAGCTTGCGCCGTTCGTCCGGCATCGCGGCGGAGAGCGTGGCCCGGCTCGCGCGATCCGCCGTCGCCAACGGGTCGTCTGGGTCGGCATCGACCTCGATGCCCAGCCGCGCGAGCGCGGGCAGGAGCGCCCGCAGCGCGTGCCGGCAGCGCTTGGCCACTGTGCGCCGGCAGGGCCGCAGCTCGGGTGACTCGTCGATGTGGCCCTGCACCGTCCCGAGCTCGAACCGCAGCACGTCGGCCATCAGCAGCGCGGTGAGGCGATCGCGAGCGTGGGCGGCGTCGGCGGGGTCCGGGCAGCCGTTCGCGCCCGGCAGGCCGAGCTGGGCCAGCGCGAGGTAGCTCGGGTTGTCATAGCGGCCGTCGAACTTGTCCAGGGCGGTGTCGAGAAACCGCGCGAGCTCGCGATGGGCGGGGCAGCCGTCGGGAACCGCCCGGCGCACGCGGGCCAGATTCTCGAGCAGCTCGGTCGCGACGAAGTGCTTGCCGACGTCGCGGAAGGCGGCGACCACCGCGTCGTAGGGAAAGGCACGGGGGTCGGGCGACACGCGCCAGGCGGTGAGCTCGGAGAGTGCAGTGTCGAGTGCTGCGTTCACTGCCGAGCAGCGTCGCCCGGCGCGCCTGGCTCAACCAGCCCCCCAAGGGGTTGTCTTCTTCACCCCCTTGCGCAAGCGCTAGGCCCAGCCGTCCGGCTGACGTCCGTCAACGTCGGTGAAGCCGTACTCGGCGGCGAGCCGGCCGGCGGTGACCGAGCGCTGGTTCCAGCGCTCACGGCGGGGGTCCGCGGCCAGGGCGGCGACAGCGCGGCCGACGAAGCGGGGGGTCGCCGAGGAGGCGAAGTTTGGCGGAGCCCCCTGCTCGACGGCGTCCCGCCAGTTTTCCTCGCTCACGCCGAAGTGCTCGAGCATCATCTCCGAGCGCAGGAAGCCGGGCGTGATGGCGACAGCCGTGCCTCCGTGCGGCCTGAGCTCGTGCCCCTGCGAGAAGGCCAGCCGGTTCACGGCGACCTTGGCCAGGTCGTAGAACACGGAGATCCGGTAGGTGGACGCGTTGTACTCCGTCGTGCCGTCGGTGACCTCCACGAGCAGGCCGCCCGGCTCCTCGACCAGCAGCGGCAGGAGATGGTGCGAGGTGACGAGGTGGGTCTCCACCGCCAGGCGCAGGATGCGCAGGCCCTTGTCCAGGTCGTGCTCCCATACCGGCGTGTTCCACTCCGGCGGAGCCCCTTTCAGCACCTCGCCACCCCAGATGTCGTTTACCAGCACCTGGATGCTGCCGTGGTCGCGCCGTAATCGCTCGGCCAGGGTGCTCACCTGCTCGGGGTCCAAGTGGTCGACCGCGACGGGGATCCCGGTCCCGCCGAGCTCTGTCACCAGCTCGGCGGTCTCCTCGATGGTCTCCGGCCGGTTGTAGTCGGAGGGGAGCGGGTTGTCGCGGCTCGTCCGGCCCGTGCAGACCACCGTCGCCCCGGCCTCGCCGAGCGCGGCGGCGATGCCGCGCCCCGCCCCGCGAGTGGCCCCCGCGACAACGGCGACCTGTCCCTCCAAGCTCAGGGCACGTCCCCGATCCAATACCGCGGACCCGGCCCGCGGGCCCCGGCGCGGTCGTCTGGGTTGGCCAGGCGGCAGCGGTCCAGTGAGAGGCAACCGCAGCCGATGCACTCCGTCAGCCCGGCCTTGAGCCGCTCGAGCTCCTCGATGCGCTCGTCGATCCGCGTCGCCCAGCCCTTGGACAGTCGCGACCAGTCGCGCCGCGTCGGCGCGCGATCGGGCGGCAGCTTGGCCAGCTCCTCGCCGATCTCCTCGAGCGAGAGCCCGATGCGCTGGGCGAACACGATGAACGCGATGCGGCGCAGGGCCGGCCGGGGGTAGCGGCGGTGACCCGAGCCGGCGCGCTCGGAGCTGATCAGGTCCCGCTCCTCGTAGAAGCGCAGTGCCGACGCGGCGACGCCGCTGCGGCGCGACACCTCGCCGATGGTGAGCAGCTCGGACACCGCAGGCAGGAAACCAAGATCCGGCCTTGACTTCAAGTTGACTTGAGCTTGTACGTTGCACTTCATGACCGACGAACCCACAGCAAGCCAGCAGATCACCGACGAGGTCAGCTCGTGGCCCGGGGTCGAGGCCGGCCCCGGCAAGCGCGGCGAGTTCGCCTTCACGGTCGGCCGTCGCGAGATCGGTCACCTCCACGGCGACCGGGCCGCCCACTTCGGCTTTCCCAAGGCCGTCTGGCACGAGCTCCACGAGGCGGGCCGCATCGGCTACCACCCCGTCTTCCCCGGCCGGCCGGGCTTCGGGGCGCGGGTGATCGAGGGAGACGACGACGTACGCGACGTGATCGCGCTCATGCGCGTGAACTACGACAGGGTGATCGAGCGCCACGGCCTGCCCGAGGCCGAGGTGGCATCGTGAACCCGAGTGTCCAGGCCGAGGCCGGGCTCGAGGGCCTGCGCGCCTCAACCCCGGAGGCGCTGCCGTTCGCACCGGAGCTCGACGTGCGTGCCTTCCTGCTCGAGCGCCCGCAGGGCAACGTGCTGGTCTACAGCGTCAGCAAGCTGGAGACCGACGCCGAGGCGATCGAGGCGCTGGGCGGCATCTCCCGCCAGTACCTCAACCACGGACACGAGGCCATGTTCGCCTCGGACTGGTACCGCGGGCCCGTGTTCGTGCATGAGGCCGACCGGCATTACGTCGAGCAGCGCATCCACGTGCGTGGAAGCTTCTCCAAGCGCCACCTGCTCGACGATGACCTCGAGGTGATCCCGACTCCCGGCCATACCCCCGGGGCGACCGCATACCTGTGGGACAACGGCAGCCGACGCTTCCTGTTCACCGGCGACACGATCTACCTCCGCGACGGCGAGTGGGTCGACGGGCTGCTGGACTCCAGTGACCGCGACGCCTACGTCGATAGCCTCGCGCTGATCCGCGAGCTCGCCTTCGATGTGCTGGTCCCATGGGTGGCGACAGGTGGTGGGCCCTGGTACTCGGAGACGAGCCCCGACGAGACACGGGAGCGGGTCGACGCCATCCTCGAGCACATCCGCTGACCGAGCTCTTCCGTGCGCCCGGCAGCATGGCCGAACCGGGTCCGGGGGACGCCTAGGGGTCGTCCTCCTCCTCGGCCAGGTAGCCGGGGCTGGCGATCAGGAACGCGCCGAGCACGCAGAAAGCGATCAGGCATGTGGTCCCCAGCGAGCGGGTGAGTGGGCCCTCGAAGGGGATCATGAGCGCTACCCCGAGGAAGCCGGTGAGGAGCGTCGCGACCAGGAGCCGCTTGGCAGTCACGGCCGAAACCTCTGGTCGAGGGGCTCGTAGGCCTGGTCGAGGCGGCCGCGGAGGACGAGCGAGTACAGGAGCCACAGCGACGGCAGCAGGACGAGGAGGCCCAGCGCCACCGAGACGAGCGTCGCGGTGAGAGTGGCGTCGCCGGCCGCAGCCTGGTCGAGCGTCAGCTCGCCGGGCAGCAGGTACGGACTCTGTGCGAAGACCCAGCCCACGGTCACGCCGGCCACCGCCAGCGCCCCGCCGAACCGCGCCAGGAAGAAGCGACCCGTCCACAGAAGGGCAAGGGTGGCCGCGCCGGCAACGCCGGAGACGATCACGCACACGAGGCCCGCACCGGAGGTGAGCCCGTCGAAGAGGTCCGGCGCCTCGGAGCTCACCACCGCCAGCCCGGCGGCGGCCAGCAGCCCGGTCACCACAGCCGCGCCGAGCGCCCGGGCCCGGAAGGCGGCAACGAGGTCTGGCAGGCCGGCCCGCTCGGAGTCGCCGGCGAGGAACACCGCGCTCAGGTAGGCGCCCGTGGCGACCGCGAGCACGCCCACCAGCAACGAGATCGGGTTCGTCCAGCTCGACCAGGGGTCGCCCTGCGCGTTGCCGACCGGCACCTCCCCCGCGGCGACCCCGCCCAGCGCCGCCCCCATGAAGAACGGCGTGAGCACCGACGACAGGGCGAACACGGCGCCGAGTCCCCGGGCCTCCCCCATTGTGGCCGCCTGCCCGCGTAGGGCGAACGCCGCGCCGCGCAGGACGATCCCCACCATCGCGCCGAACAGGGGTACGTACAGCGTCGACATGGCCGAGCCGAAGGCCACCGGGAACGCCGTCCAGAAGATCACCAGCACGAAGATCAGCCATACGTGGTTGGCCTCCCACACGGGGCCCATCGAGCGCTTGACCATCCCGCGCACCCGACCGCCGCGGCGGGCGCCGCCGGCGGTCAGGTCCCAGAACCCGGCGCCGAAGTCGGCCCCCGCGAGCAGGCCATAGGCGGTCAGGCCGGCGATCATCAGCCCGAGGCAGACCTCCGCCATCAGTCCGCCTCCGCCGGCTGGCGCGAGAGCCGGCGCAACAGCCAGAACACGGCCACGGCGAGCGAGGCGTAGAGCACCGCCAGGAACACGTAGCCGATCTCCAGGCCGTCCGCCGCGGTGACTGCCTGGGAGGTGCGCATCACGTCGTAGACCACCCAGGGCTGGCGGCCGACCTCGGTCGTCACCCAACCCGCTATGAGGGCCACCAATGCCAGGGGCCCGGCGGCCACCACCCCCCGGTAGAACCACTTCGAGTGCGGCAGACGCCGCTTGCGCCACCACGTGAGCAGGTACAACGCGGCGAGGGCGGCCAAGCCGGTACCGATGAACACCATGACCTGGAAGGACAGATGCACGGGGTTGACCGGTGGCTGGTCTTCCTTGGGCACGGTGTTCAGCCCCTTCACGACGCCGTTCGGGTCGTGGTCGGCCAGGACCGACAGCAGCTTGGGTATGGAGATGCCGTACTCCAGCGCGCCGTCCTCGTAGATGCCGCCGATGGTGAACTCGGCGCCCTTCTCGGTGTTCGCGAGACCCTCGAAGGCAGCGAGCTTGACCGGCTGGCGGTCGGCCACCGTCCGCGCCGCCCAGTCGCCGACCACCAGCTGCACCGGCGCGGCCAGGCAGGCGATGGTCAGCGACACCACCAGCCCCACGCGGTGGTAGCGATCCCGGCGGCCCTTCAGCCACGCCCGCGCGTAGACCCCGGCCACGATGAAGCCGGCGACGAGATACCCGGCCACGTACATGTGGACGAGCTCGTGGGCGAGGTAGTCGTTGAACAGCGCCTCCCACGGGCGAACGTTCGTGACCTTGCCGCCGTGGACGTCGAAGCCGGTGGGGTTGTTCATCCAGCCGTTGACTCCGATCACCATCAGTGAGCCGGTGATTCCGGTGATCACCACGGGGATGCCGCAGAGAAAGTGCAGCCGGGGCCTGATGCGATCCCAGCCGTAGACGTAGATGGCGATGAAGATCGCCTCGATGAAGAACGAGAAGCCCTCGAGCGCGAAGCCGAGGCCGAAGACCTCGCCGAAGGTGGCCGTGAAGTTCGGCCACAGCAGGCCGAACTCGAACGACAGGACCGTCCCGGTCACGACGCCGACGGCGAACATGATCAGCATGACCTTTGACCAGCGCTTGGCCAGCCGCTTGTAGACGGGATCGCCCGTCCGTAGCCACAGACCCTCGAGGAAGAGCACCATCGCCGGGAACGAGATCCCGAAGCAGACGAGCGGGATGTGGAACATGAACGACATCGCCTGCATCTGCCGCGCGTCGAGCAGGTCCGGTTGAGGACCGGGATCGCCGAGCCCGCCGCTCGGCGGCGCGACCTGGGCCAGCAGCCCCAGGTCGATCACTCGAACCGCACCTTCCGGCTCTTGGCGTTGGGCTCGACAAAGGCGAGGAGCTCGGCGGCCTCCGCTTCGACGGCCCTGCGCTGGGCCGTGCTGAGCTTGCGTAGCGGCTCGACCACCAGCGTCGCCTTGCCCTCAGCGCGCCAGAAGCCGGCCACGGTCCCGTCCACCAGCACCGTCGCGCGCACCCGCAGGTTCTTGGTGGTCAGGTTCTCCCGGTGGCGGTCGGCGATCACCCGGCTGCGGTCGGCGTGGGCCAGCAGCAGGTTGTCGAACTCGGGCAGGAGACGGACGGGAGCCTCGGCGTCCCCGGACGGACGGGGCGCGCCGGGGATGTCGAACAGCTCGCGGCCGTGCTCGTCGTGCAGCTCCTCCAGCTCGTGGCGGAGAGAATCGAAGACTTCGCCCAGCTGGGGCACGCCGCTCCAGGCCTCGGCGTCGCGGGCGGTTGCCGGTCCGAAGGCGGCCAGGTAGCGGCGCACGAGCTCCTTGCGGTCGGGACTCTCGCGCAACGGCTTGCCCAGCCAGCGCTCCGCGTCGGTGAACGGCGCCTTGGGGGTGAAGCCCCAGCGCCCGCCGTCGGGCACCCGCACCAGCGGCAGCTGCGTGCGGACCACCGCGGCCAGGGCGCGCACGTCGGCCTCGGGGTGGCGTTCGGCCAGCGAGTCGCGCATCGCCTTGGCGCTCAGCGCGTCCGACACCTCGAACAGCGACCGTCCCTCGGCGACCAGCTGCTCGACGTCGATGCCCTCGGCGCGCTTGCCCAGGACGCGCAGCATGCCCGCTCCCACCGCGGGAGCGACGGCGGACCGCAGGCCCGCGAAGTCGGCGGCGGGCATGAGGTGCAACGTGCCGCGCATGAGCGCCGCGCGGACCACGCGCCGCTCCTCGATGGCCTCCGCCAGCTCCGGCGCGCCGAATCCCTCGAGCCGCGACCACAGCCCCAGGTACGGCGGCCCAGGCTCCTGGGCCTGCAGGCCGGCCAGCCGGCCGACCGCCTCGTCGACCGCCAGCTCCTGACGCTCCAGCAGCAGCTGGCGGGCGAGCGTTGCCCGGCCCAGGTCGCGGAGGGACAGGACCCGCTCCGCCGTGGCCATCAGGGCAGGACGGTGAAGCCCAGGCGGGCGTTCTGGAAACGCTCGACGCGCCGGGTCCCGAGCGCCGCCGCCGGCGTGAGGGAGCCCGTGCGGTCCGGCGTAGCGCCGTGCTCGGCCAAGAGCAGGCCCGCCTCCCCGAGCATCCTCGCGGTCGCCAGATAGCCCGGGTGACCCGCGCCGTCGATCTCCACAACGGCCTCGCGTCCCGCCTTCGTGCGGCCGGTCACGGTCATGTTCCAGTCCCAGCCCTCGAGGCGGTCGCCGTCCGGGCCGAACCCCGACGACGGGAAGACCGACGACATGCCGTCGGACAGGCGCTTGCGCAGGCCGGCGGGGACCGAGGCCACGCCGGCGATCGCCATCTGGGTGCCCGACACCGCGCCGGCGCCCGCCCATGCCAGCGGCGCAGGCCCCGGGATGCGCACGCCCTCCCGGTAACGAAGGGGCGGATCGCCCCGCAGCGCGGTGGAGCGATGGATGACCGCCGGGTTGATGTACGCCGCGGGCTGCATGGGCGCCAGCGGTGCGTCGGTGGTCCCGCTGCCCGGAACGACCGAGATCGGGCTCTTGCTGCGCACCTCGTCGGCGACCTCGGGGTCGGTGACCAGGAGGCCCGGGTCCTTGAAGTCGTAGCGGTCATCGCCCGCGGCGATGGCGGCCATGCTCTGCATCGTCCCGCCCGACAGCACGTCCGACGGACGCGGCGGCCAGGGCAGGCCGTTGATCTCGAGCTCGAGCGAGGCCTCCTCGAGCGGCTCGCCGTGACGCTCGTGGGCGGCCTCGGCGGCCAGCTGCACCCCGAGGTCGGCCGGCAGCGCCTCGAAGCCGCTGACCTGCACGACCTTGACGCCGGCCTGCGCCGCGGCGGGGTCGAACTCGTCGATCACGCGGCGCACGAACGGGATCTCGCCGGTGAGGTCCACGTAGTCGGCGCCGCCGGCGACGCAGGCGGCGATGACCGGCCGCCCGTGCTGGGTGTACGGGCCCACCAGGTTGAGCACAACTCGCGCACGCGAGGCCATCGCCGTCAGCGACGCCTCGTCGCTGACGTCGGCCACGATGGTCTCCGGGGCGGTCACACCGCACTCGTCCAGAACCCTCTGCGCCTTGCCGGCGTCCCGGGCCGCGCCGGCCCAGTTCGCGCCGCGCTCACCCAGGTAGGCGCACACACGGCGGCCGGTCACGCTGGTGGCCCCGAAGACCACCACGTCGAATTCGCGCTCGGCCATCAGGAGGGCACCGTACCGCCCCCCGACTCGAAGTCGGCGACGAGGCGCTTCGGCCCGCGCAGCCGCCAGGAGTCGGTCAGCAGCTCGCCAAGCTCGGCGCGGTCCACCGCCTCGATGCGCACCAGCACCATCGGGTAGCCGTCGTAGTGGGGCGTGGCGAAGAACTTGGCCGGCTCGGCGGCGATCAGCGGCTCCTTCTCCTCGGACCAGATGACCAGCGCGTCCGGGTCCTTGCGCAGGCGGGCGAAGAGACGGTCCTTGACCCGGAAGCCCGGCGTCCCGTAGGAGGGCTTCTCCGTCGTCTCGGGCAGGCGCAGCGCCAGCTCGCGGACGTCCTCAGCGGTGGCCATGTCCGCAGTATCGCCGGAGCGCAGGCCGGGCGTTGGCCGGCCGAGCACCGCCGATCGGTCTGGGTATCTTTGCCGAACGTGGCCGGCATCCCGCCCGTGGACCCGACCGAGCAGCCGTCCGGCTTGAAGAAGCTCGTGCACCGGGCGGGCATGAGCAAGGCGGGCCGCTGGTTCGGCATCGAGGTCGGCTCACGCGTGGACCCGACACTGCTCAGGCTCACGCGCGGGCGCTTCGCCACCACGGCGTTCTTCCCACTCGTGCTGCTGACCGTCACCGGCCGCAAGAGCGGCACTCCGCGCACCGTGCCGCTCGTCTACTTCACGCAGGGCGACGAGGTGATCCTCACGGCCTCGAGCTTCGGGCGCGCCAAGCACCCGGCCTGGTACCTCAACGCCAAGGCCAACCCGGAGGTCGAGCTGGCGGCCAAGGGCGTGAAGCTGCCCTATCTCGCCCGCGACGTCGAGGGCGAGGAGCGCGAGCGCCTGTTCGAGCTTTCGAAGTCCCTCTACGCGGGCTACGACCTCTACGAGCAGCGCGCCACCGAGCGCACGATCCCGGTCCTGGCGTTGCGTCCGCGCTGACTACCCTCGGGGCGATGGGCCGACACCATACGGTGGTCAACCCCGACGCGGTCGAGAGGTACATCCGGGGCGGTGTCATGCCGCGCTTCATGCAGCGGCTGCGCGACATCGACGCCGAGCTGCGCCGACACACGATGCGCCTCCAGCGCCACTACGACCAGCTGCGCGAGGAGTGCAAGGACGACCCGCAGGGGTTCGAGCGCCGCTGGCGCGAGCTGGCCGAGCGCTGGGACTTCGAGGAGGTCAACGTGCTGATCGAGCAGCACAACGAGTACTACCCGATCGAGCGCAACCTTCCAATCAGCATGAGGACGGGCGAGTACCTCACGCTCAGCGGCCGCCCGCACACTCGCGAGCTCGCGGGGCGCGAGTGGATCCTCGGGCGCTTCCCGCCGGTCCTCGCCTAGTGGAGTCAGGCGCCGCAGGCCGGGCCCCTCGCCTGGCCGCGGTGCTGCGCGACAAGGAGACGGTCACCCCGCTCGAGCTGTTCTTCGATCTCGTCTTCGTGCTCGCCCTCACACAGTGCACGGCGCTCATGGCCGACGACCCCAGCTGGGCGGGCCTGGCGCGCGGGCTACTCATCCTCGGTGTCCTGTGGTGGTCATGGGTCGGCTACGCCTGGCTGACCAGCGTGGTCGACCCCGAGGAGGGAGTGGTGCGCCTGGCGATCTTCGGCGCCATGGCCGCATTGCTGGTGGCAGCACTGTGCGTGCCCGAGGCCTTCGACGAGAACGCGCTCCTGTTCGCCGTCGCCTATGGCGTGGTGAGGATCGCGCAGCTCGTTCTCTTCCTGGCTGCCAGCCGCGACGATCCCCAGCTGCGCTCTGCGGTGCTCGCCGGCCTGGTGGGCAGCACGGCGCTCGGCGTAGGGCTCCTGGTGGCCGCGTCGTTCACCGACGGCGCGCTCCAGGGCGGCCTGTGGGCGCTAGCCCTGGCCCTGGACATGGCCGGGCCTTACTTCTTCGGCTCGGAGGGCTGGAGGCTCGTGCCCGCTCACTTCGCCGAGCGCCACGGACTGATCATCATCATCGCGCTCGGCGAGTCGATCGTCGCCATCGGGGCGGGAGCCTCGGCCGACGTCGACATGGGCGTCGTGCTGGCCGCCGCGCTCGGCACCGGCGTCGCCGCCGCCATGTGGTGGCTCTACTTCGACGTCGTGGCGCTGGTTGCCGAGCGGCGGCTGTCCAACGCCCCGGTAGGCCGCGAGCAGAACGAGATCGCGCGCGACTCCTTCTCCTTCCTCCACCTCCCGATGGTGGCCGGCATCGTGCTCGGCGCTCTCGGGTTGAAGAAGACGATCGAGCACGTCGACGAGCCGCTCAAGACCATCCCGGCCTTCGCGCTGATGGGCGGCAGCGCCCTGTACCTGCTGGCGCACGTGGCCTTCCGCTGGCGGAACATCCACCGCTTCAGCACGCAGCGACTGCTGTGCGCGCTGGTCCTGCTCGCGGTCATCCCGCTTGCGAAGGAAGTCCCGGCGGTGGCAAGCGTCGCCCTCGTGGCCGCGGCGCTCGCTGCGGTGATCGTCTACGAGGTCGTCCGCTTCGCCGAGCTGCGCGACAAGATGCGCCACCAGCTGGCGCCCGCCGACTAGGCGGGTCGGAGGAACTCGACCAGTAGGGCGTTCAGTCGACCGGGCGCCGCCAGCGGTATCCAGTGGCCCACGCCGTCGATGCGCTCGTAGCGCCACGTGCCGGAGACGTGGTCGGCAGAGCCGACCATCTGCTCCTCGCCACATGCGAAGTCGCGCGTGCTCCAGACACCGAGCGTCGGGCGGCTGACGTCCGGCACTCGACCGCCGTGGACGAACGCGCGCGGGTCGTGATTCGCGCGGTACCAGTTCAGAGCGGCGGTCAGTCGTCCGGGCCGTGCCAGGTCCTCGAGGTACCGGTCGAGGTCCTCTGCGCCCGTCATCCAGCGGCGCAGGAGGGCCCAGTCGTCCTCGCTCAGCAGCTCCTCGGCTTCCGGAGCTTGGAACAGCAGCATGTACCAGAAGTCCCTCAACTGCCCGAGCGTCCGGGGCACCGCCGGGTGCCCCACCGAGAGCGCGACGAGGTGGTCGACCCGCTCGGGCGCCAAGGCGGTGAAGCCCCAAGCGAGGGCGGCGCCCCAGTCGTGGCCCACGACCGATGTTCGCTCCACGCCGAGCTGGTCGAGCAGCTCGGCGAGCCCCCGGACGAGATTCCTGAACCGGTAGGCGTCGACCTCCCCGGGAGCCTCGGAGTCGCCATAGCCCGGCAGGTCGGGCGCGATGATCCGGTGGCCGGCATCGACGAGCGCCGGCACCTGGTTGCGCCACAGCCGGTGCGAGTCCGGGAACCCGTGAAGCAACAGGACCGGCCGGCCCTCGCCGGCCTGCTCGACGTGCAGATCGACGCCCGCGCACCGGAACATGGCTCAGGAGGCGCGGAAGCGTAGCGTGTCCGCGTTCCAGTCCACGCGGGCCCGCCCGAAGCCGGCGGCCTGGAGGCGGCCAGGCAGCTCGTCGGGGTCGAGGACGTTGCGCACGTCGCCGATGTGCAGCAGCGCGAACCCCAGTCCGCGGCCGGTGCTGTCGGTTCCCGCGAAGGTCCCGCCCGGCCGCACCACCCGCCGCACCTCGGCGAACAGGCGGTCCTGCTGGTGGCGGGTAGGGACGTGGTGGAGCATCGTGAAGCAGGCGGCGCCGCTGAAGGAGCCGTCGGAGAAGGGCAGCTGAGCCCCGTCGCCCTCGCGCACCTCCACCCGCGGCCCCAGGCGCTCCCGCAGCTTCGCCGCCAGGGCGGAATCGATCTCGAGCGCGGTCAGGCGCGCCACCCGGAGGGCCAGGGCGTCCGTAGCCGGGCCGAAGCCGGGACCGACCTCGAGCACTTCATCGCCGAGGTCGACCCCCTCCAGCGCCGCGGGAACGAGGTCCTCGCGAACATGTCGCTTCCACGCCTCCCGCGAGCAATAGAAGTGGTGCACCCGATTCACCTGAGGACCAGGGTGCCAGGATCGGCCCCGTGGCTGATGTCCGCATCAGCGAGCTCAGCGACCCCGCCTGCCCGCCGGCCTGCTCGTCACGGTGACCGAGACGCCTGCGGGGCGGCGGACGCCGCGACCTACTTGACCGCCGCGCGACGGTACGTCCGCACGGCCAGCGGCGCGAAGATCGCCCGCAGCCCGACCGACCAGGCCAGGGCGCCCCACACGGCGTTCCCCGCCGGGGTGTCGAGCCACAGGTGGCGCATGGCGTTCACCACCACGGTGAACGGGTTCACGTCCGCGAAGGTCTGCAGCGCCTCGGGCATGGAGTCCGTCGGCACGAACGCGGACGAGATGAAGGTGAGCGGAAAGACCGTGATGAAGCCGATCGACTGGGCGGACTCCGGCGAGGACGACTTCAGCCCGAAGAAGGCGAAGATCCAGGAGAAGACGTAGCCGAACAACAGCAGCAGCCCGATCCCGGCGGCCACATGCGCCACACTCGTCTTGAAGTCAAAGCCGATGATCAGGCCGACTGTGATCATGATCGTCAGCGAGACGAGGTTGGTGACGACGTCGGCTGCGGTGCGACCCGCGAGCACCGCGGAGCGCGCCATGGGCAGCGAGCGGAAGCGGTCGATCAGGCCTTTGTTGAGGTCCTCGCTGAGACCGATCGCAGTGATGAAGCCGCCAAAGGCGATGCTCTGGGTGATGATCCCGGGCATCAGGAAGTCCTTGTAGTCGTCGAAGCCCGGCGTCTCGATCGCCCCGCCGAACACGTAGGCGAACAGCAGCACGAACATCACCGGCTGCACGGTGAAAGAGAGCAGCAGGTCGGGCGCGCGCGGGATCCGCAGCAGGTTGCGCCGGGCGAGCACCAGCGAGTCCGCGAGGGCCTGGGTCACTCGGGCTGGTCCTCGTCCTGCGCGGCGGCATGGCCGGTCAGTGAGATGAAGACGTCGTCGAGGGTCGGCCTGCGCACGGCCACGTCCTCGACGGCCACCCCCGCCTCGTCCAGTCGGCGCACTGCCTCCGCGATGGCGCCCTGGCGGCGCCTGAAGGCCACCCGCAGCGTGCCGTCCTCGGCCTCGGGCCGCTCCTCGGACATCGGGGCCAGGGCGGCAATTCCGGACTCGGCCTGGGCCGGGCTCTCGAGCGTCACCTCCAGGCGCTCACCGCCGACGCGATCCTTCAGCTGGTCCGAGGTGCCCTCGGCGATGACCCGGCCGTGGTCGATCACGGCGATGCTGTCGGCCAAGCGGTCGGCCTCGTCGAGGTACTGGGTGGTGAGCAGCACGGTGGTGCCGGCCGCCACCCGGTCCTCGATGGTCTCCCAGAGCCCCAGCCGGCTGAGCGGGTCGAGGCCGGTGGTCGGCTCGTCGAGAAAGATCACCGGCGGGCGCGCGACCAGCGCGGCCGCCAGGCCCAGCCGCCGGCGCATACCCCCCGAGTAGGTGCGGACCATGCGCTTGCCCGCCTCGGTGAGGTCGAAGCGCTCCAGCAACTCGCCGGCCCGCTTGCGCGACTCGGGGCCGCCCAGGTGATAGAGGCGCCCCACCATCTCCAGGTTCTCGCGGCCAGTCAAGTTCTCGTCCACGGCCGCGTACTGGCCGGCGAGCCCGATCTGCGAGCGCAGCTTCGCCGCCTCGTCCACCACGTCGAGCCCGGCGACCTGCGCGGTGCCGCCGTCGGGGGGCAGCAGGGTGGTCAGGATCCGCACCGCGGTGGTCTTGCCCGCGCCGTTGGGGCCGAGCAGGCCGAGAACCGTCCCCTGGGGCACCGAGAGGTCGATCCCCCGCAGGGCCACCACGCTCCCGTACGACTTACGCAGGCCCTGCGCGCTGACTGCCTCCTCGCCGGACATCGGCCGGGGACGGTATTGATCCCCCGGTGACTTTCGACGAGGACCTTGACCTGCGCCCGCTCGAGGAGGGCTCATGGAAGGGTCGGATCGAGGGTCGCTGGTGGACCCCGCGCGGTCCGCTCGGCGGGTTCGTTATGGCCCTCATCCTGCGCGGGCTCGAGAAGGCGGTCGCCGACGCGGACCGTCAGGCCCGCTCGCTCACCGTTCAGTTCCTGCGCCCGCCCGCCGAGGGCGCCGTGACCGTCAAGCCGCTGATCGAGCGCGCCGGCCGCGGCCTCACCAACGCCAGCGCGCGCCTGGAACAGGACGGCCGGGTGATCGCGCTGGGCCTCGCGACCTTCGCCGGCCCCCGCGAGGGCCCCGAGCTGACCGAGTCGCCGATGCCGGAAGTGGAGCCGCCCGGCGACCGCGAGCAACCGCGGCGGGAGCTGCCCGGCGCCGAGGCGCCCAACTTCGTGGAGCTCCTGTCGACCCAGCCGCGCTTCGGCTCCGAGCCGTTCTCGCGCGCCGCGAACGCCCTGACCGGAGGGTGGATCGGTCTGCGGGAGCCCCGGGAGGTGGACGCCGCCGCCCTGTGCGTGCTCGCCGACGCCTGGTACCCCGCCCCCTGGCCCCGGTTGGCGGGCCTGGCACCGGCCCCGACCGTGGAGATGAGCGTGTACTTCCGCGCGCCGCTGCCGCAGCCCGACGCGCTGCTCCTGGGGCGCTTTCGCTCAGCCCAGGTGCGCGACGGCTACTTCGACGAGGACGGCGAGCTCTGGATGCCCGACGGCACGCTGGTGGCCCAGTCGCGCCAGCTGGCGATCCTCTTCGGCGCTTCGGTCTGAACGAGCTGCTCGGCCCGCAGCCGGAGCAGAGCGACCATCTCGGCCGTGTGCTCGAAGGGGTCGGCCACGGCATGGCCATCGGCGAGCGAGAGGGCGGCGAGCAGCTGTCCGGAGCTCTCGGCCAGCAGGACGTCGCCCGAGGGAACGTCGGCACTGTCGAGGGCCGCGAGACGCACCAGCTGAGCGGCGTCCTGCCCGCCCGCACGTCGAACGGTGAGGGAATCGATGTTGATTGTGCGGGTCATGTGGGGTACTGTATGACCTACAAGGGCCATTGCAATGTCGTACAAAGTAGATATGACCGACATCGACCGGGAGGGGCCTGTTTCGGTCACCCAGCAGCTCGCCGACCGGTTCGCCGCGGCCATCGAGTCCAACGAGCTGGCCCCCGGCGACAAGCTGCCTCCCACCCGGGCGCTGGCCACGGAGGCGGGCATCAACCACCTCACCGCCGCGCGCGTGTACAAGCGGCTGGCGGAGGACGGCTTCGTGACGGCCGCCGTCGGCCGTGGGACCTTCGTGCGCTCGCTGACTCCGAGCGCCGAGGTCGAGCACGGCGACGACTGGCAGCGCCTGGCGCTGCCCGACCGCTCGCCGTCCTACTCCGAGGAGGCACTGGCCGACGCTTTCGCCTTCGCCAACGACCGTGAGGTCATCTCGCTCGCCACGGGCTGGCCCTCGCCCGACCTGTACCCCACCGAGGCGCTCACCCAGATCACGCACGAGGTGGTCGACGAGGTCGGCGTCGAGGCCTTCACCTACCTGACGGCTCCCGGGCTGGACGACCTGCGCGAGCAGCTGGCCGAGCGCGGACGAAGGGTCGGCTACGCCACCGACGCAGAGGAGGTCATCGTCACCTCCGGCGCCCAGCAGGCGATCGACCTGACCGTGCGGGCGCTGCTCGAGCCCGGCGACGTGGTCGCCGTCGAGTCGCCCACCTACTCGGGCCTGCTCTCGGTGCTGCGGGCCGCGGGCGCGCAGGTGATCGGGGTGCCGGTGGACGACGACGGCCTGGACGTCGACGCGCTCGAGGCGCTGGTGGGCCACGACGAGGTCAAGCTCGTCGCCCTGCAGAGCGGCTGCCAGAACCCGACGGGCTGCGACCTCTCCGACGCGCGCCGGGAGCAACTAGCCGGCCTGGCCCGCGAGCGCAACCTGCTGGTGCTGGAGGACGGCGTGTACGGCGATCTGCGCTTCGACGGCGGCAAGCCGCGGGCCCTGCGGGCGCTGGCGCCCGCACACGTGGTCTACGTCGACTCCCTCTCCAAGACGGTGGGCGGCGGCCTGCGCGTGGGCTGGATCGCCGCGCGCGGACCGGTGCGCGAGCGCCTGGCGCTGCTCAAGCTCGAGAGCGATTTCCACAGCCCGACGCTCACTCAGCACATCGCCGCGCGCTACCTGGCCTCCGGCGCCTACGGCGAGCACCTCAAGCGCACCGCCCCGCTGTACCAGCGCCGACGCGACGCGCTGCTGGAGGCGCTCGACCGCCACCTCCCCGGCGAGATCCATGCGCCGGTGCCCCACGGCGGCCACCACGTATGGGCGACGCTCACGCGGCCCACCGACGAGCGCACGCTCTACACCGAGTCCATCCGCCACGGCGTGTCGTTCGTGCCCGGCGGCGCGGTATCGACCGAGCGCCGGACGCAGACCTCGATGAGGCTGTCCTTCTCGCTGCTGGAGCCGGCCGAGGTCGAGGAGGGCATCAAGCGCCTCGCCCGGGCGCTGCGCGAGGTGCGGCGCCGTGCCCGGGGCCCCTCAACGATGACCTTCTCCTAGCTCAACAGCTCCTCCCAGGCGCCGGCGAGCTCGCGGCGCCGGGCGGCCGACAAGGGCTCGAGGAACAGCCGGCGCACCCCGGCCAGGTGAGTGTGCCGCGCGTCGGCGAACAGCCCGCGGCCGGCACCGGTCATCACCGCGAGGCAGCCGCGGCCGTCCTCGGGTGAGTCCGCCCGGGCAACGAGTCCCCGCTTCTGCAGCCGGTCCACTAGGCGCGACAGGCCGCTGCGGCTGAGCAGCACGCGGTCGGCCAGCTCGGACATGCGCAGGGCGCCGTCGGGGGAGTCGTTGAGGAAAAGGAGGACCTCGTAGGAGGTCAGAGGCAGGTCGTGCTCGGCTCGCAGCTCGGCATCCAGACGCTGGGTGAGCTCGGAGTGCACGTGCAGGAACCCCCGCCAGGCGGCCAGCTCCTCGGCGCTGAGACGCTCTTGCTTCATCGCGTTATGGTTGCATATTCAACTACATGGAGGTCATCCGGATGCGCCTTGAAGGGATCCACCACATCACCGCCATCACCGCCGACGCCCAGCGCAACCTGCGCCTCCCGGCCCAGCACGAGCACCTGCGCGACGAGGTCGAGCAGGTGCTGACCCCGCTCGAGAGCCCGCGTCCGCGAGAGGTCGCCCCGTGATCGGCCACCGCGAGCGCCTGGCCGCGGGCGAGCCCGAGGGCGCCCTGGTGCTGATGCACGGCCGCGGGACCGACGAGAACGACCTGTTCCCGCTGTTCGACATGTTCGATCCCGAGCGCAGGCTGCTCGGGCTGTCACCTCGCGGCCCACTGTCCCTGCCGCCCGGCGGGGCGCACTGGTACGCGGTGGCGCGCATCGGCTACCCCGACCCGGCGACCTTCGGGGACACCTACCCGGAGCTCACGGGCTGGCTGGACGCGACGCTGGCCGAGCATGGCCTCGACCACTCGCAGACGGTGCTCGGCGGCTTCTCGCAGGGCGGCGTCATGTCCTATGCGGTGGGCCTCGGGAAGGACCGGCCCGCACCCAAGGCAATCGTGGCGATGAGCAGCTTCATCCCGACCGCCGACGGCCTCGAGGTGGAGTTGGACCGGGGCGTGCCGGTGGCCATCGCCCACGGCACCCAGGACCCCATCATCGGTGTCGAGTGGGGCCGCGACGCCCGGGATCGCCTCACCGGGGCCGGCGCGGACGTGCTCTACCGCGAGTACCCCATGGGTCACACGGTGCACCCCGATTTCATTGAGGAGGCGCGCGGAGTCATCGAGGGTTAGCGGGGCGGCAATCCGGTCGGAGAAATCGCTCAGGCGGCTGAGGTTTTTCTCGACGGTGTGCCACGGTCCGAGGCCTTGACGGACCTATCGGCGCGATATATCGTGCCGATACGTGGAGTTGAGCAAAACCGCCTACGTCATCCTCGGGATGCTCGGACTGGGCAAGAGCACCGGCTACGACATCAAGGCCCTCGTGGATGTCTCCACGCGCTTCTTCTGGGCCGCCAGCTATGGGCAGATCTACCCTGAGCTGAAGCGCCTCGAGGCCCTCGGCTTCATCGCCGCTGTGCAGGAGCCTGAGGACGGGCGCCGGCGCAAGGCATACCGGCTCACCGACGAGGGCCGCCGGGCCCTGCGCGACTGGCTGAACTCCTCCGACGAGCTGCACACCGAGCTGCGTCACGAGGGTGTGCTCAAGTTCTTCTTCGCCGACGCGCTCGAGCCCGACGAGCAGCTCGCGCTCGTGCGCCGCATCCGCGCTCACCACGAGGCGGTGGCCCGGCAGCTGCGCGAGATCCAGGCCGTCAAGGAGGGCGAGGACACCGATGACCGCTTCCCGGGCCTGACGCTGGCCTGGGGCATCGAGTACCAGGAGCGGCTCGCCGAGTGGTGCGCCGTGACCGAGCGACAGCTCCGCGAAGAGCTCGCGAGGGCCTAGCTGTGTTCAACGCCCTTTCGCGCCTCGCCACCGGGCGCCCCAAGTGGGTCGTCGCCGTGGCGGTCGCGTTCGCCGCCGTTGCGATGGCGCTCGGCGGCTCTGTGGCCCAGCGGCTCGACCCCTACGGCGCCGACGATCCCGGCACGGAGGTCGTGAAGGCCGACCAGGCGGCCGAGGCCGCCGGGACGCGCAACGGGGTGAACGTCGTCGCCCTCGTCCAGACCCCTCAGGGCGTCCGCGGTGCGGAGGGGCAGCGGAAGGTCGCCGAAGTCGCGCGCAAGCTACGCGCCGATGGCGCCGTGGGCAAGGTCACGAGCTTCCGCGAGGGTGGTCGGGCGCTCGTGGCGCGCGACGGCCGGTCCACCTACCTGGCGGTCACGCTGAAGCCGGGGGACGACACCGACGACGAGGCGGTGGCCGAGCGCCTGGAGAGCTCGCAAGCCGGCACGCCGGGCGTGAAGCTGGGCGGCGAGTCGGTAGCCGAGCCGCATGTCAACGAGCAGGTGTCGGAGGACCTCGAGCGCGCCGA
>Ga0126312_10000381_pt1 | contig 25533 bp, 25 predicted proteins | sample Plot104A_FD_92537 | JGI IMG/M metagenome (GOLD analysis project Ga0126312, IMG submission 92537) | Serpentine soil microbial communities from UC McLaughlin Reserve, CA, USA - Plot104A | ecosystem: Environmental > Terrestrial > Soil > Grasslands | place: USA: UC McLaughlin Reserve, Lake County...
GCATCGCTGCGCACCGGGCACCGCCCGGTGCTTGCGCACGGAAAGGCATCGCTGCGCACCGGGCACCGCCCGGTGCTTGCGCATTACGGCTTCTCGTGCTTCTCGCGGGGGCGGCCGCCCGCGTAGTCCTTGGCCTCGCGCAAGTAGCGGGCGAAGGCGGCGTCCACGACGCTCGCGGCGTCGGTGCCCGCCGCGTGCCGGCGGGCGAGCGCGAGCGCCCAGTCGGTGTCGCGGCCGTAGAGGTCGGCCAGCTCGTCCACGACGAAGCTCGAGCCGAGCCGGCGGCGGAGCTCCTCCACGACCACGTCGGCGGCCGTGTCGAGGTCGGCCTGGGCGGGCTCTGACGCGCCCGCGATCCGGCGCTCGCCTTCGCGCCACTGGTAGAGGGCGTTCTCGACCGCGTAGGACATTCGCGGCCGAGGCTACCGCCGCAGCGCAAGCTCTGCTTGCGGGGCGGCGTTAAAGCGCCTCAGGCGCTCGGAATCTCGATCAGTCGTCGTCATCGTCGCCGTCGCCGGCGTCCTCGCCGGCGCGGCTGATGACGATCCTGTTCGGCTCGATCGTCACGGTCACGGGCCTGTGCCCCGCCCAGTGCTCCGCGTAGGTCGGGTCGTCCTGCACGGCCGGGTCGAGCCAGAGTCCGTAGCCCTCGTCGCCGTGGTCGAACGTCCCCTCGAGCGCCTTCGGCTTGCGCGCTCGCGGCCGCCCGCGCCCTCCGCGGCGCCCGCGGCGGCGCCGCTTCGGCCGGTCGTCGCCTTCTCCGTCGCCGTCCTCGTCCTCGTCGTCGGCCGTCTCTTCGTCGCCGGCATCCTCCTCGGCCTGGCGCTCGGCCTCGAGCGCCTCGGCGACCAGGGCGTCGTCCTCGGCGCGCAGGTCGGGCTCGTCCGCCTCCGCCCCGGGCACGAAGGCGTCGCCGTTGCCGGCCTCCGCCGGGGCGAGCTCGTGTTCCCGCTTGAACGCTCGGATGTCGCCGACCGAGACGTCCAGCTGGTGCGCGATCCACGCGTCGGTGCGGCCCTGGCGCACCCATGTGCGGATCTGGTTGAGCTGTGGCTTCAGCGATCTGCGTGCCAAACGGCGCCGGACACTACCAACACGGCGACCGAAATCGACGACATTCGTAGCCCAAAACGGTTGCCCATTGCGCAGGGTGGCTCATGCTGCTTTATTGGTTGCCCAATTCCTTCGGCAGGGGAGACGTCGGGCGTGCTCGTTCTCACGCGAAAGAGCAATCAGAGCATCATGATCGGCGACGACATCGAGATATCGGTGCTCGCCGTCATGGGCGAGAAGGTCCGGATCGGGATCGAGGCGCCGCGCTCGGTGCCGGTGTTCCGGCGCGAGGTCTACGTCGAGATCCAGCAGGATCGCGACGACGACTCCGGCGATCACGAGGAGGTGGATGCAGCCCTCAACGCGCTGCGGGATACCGGCTAGGCCGGTTAGCCGGCGAGCATCGCCAGCGTCTCGAACATGACGATGGTGACGATCACCGCCGTCACGACGATCGAGAGCGCCAGGAAGGTGAAGCGCAGCGTGCCCGCCTTGCGGGTGCGCTCGACGCGCCGAACGCGCGAGCGCTGAGCGGACTCCTTGCGGAGCCGCTCCCGGCGCGCGATCGACTCGGCCGCCTCCTCGCGGAAGGCCTCCTCGAACTGCGCGAGCGATTGCCTCATGCGCATGGTCGGCGGAAGGCTACCAGTGGGCTGCTCGGCCAAGGCGCAGCGCTCGCGGACTCGTAGCAATGCGCTCATGCGGTGGCGTGTTCCCTCGCCGCCTCCCTGTACACCTGTACGAAGCGGAGATATTTCTCGGCGATCTGCGCCGCTGCGTCCTCACGCTCGAGGCTCCCGTCGAGGAACGCCTTGAGGGCGTCCCACCAGATCGTGCGCCCAATCGCGAAGCCGGCGTAGCCCTCCACCGGGGCGCCCTGGCGGAGCCAGTGGTCGACCTTGTCGTCGTTGGCTCCCCGGCCCAGCACGACGCAGATCACGCCGTCGCGGCCGTCGCGGCGGCAGGTCTCCGAGATCCGCTCGCAGTCCTCCTGCCGGTCGATCCCCTCGATCTTCCAGATGTCCACCTCGATGCCGGCGTCCTGGAGCTCGGTGATGGCGCGCCGCATCAGCTCGGGGCGCAGCTCGGCGTCGTAGCGCTCCTCGTCGCCGCCCGCCTGCTCGAGCTGGTGGTCCTCCGCCGGCACGAGCAGCTCGAAGAGGAACTTGCGGTCGTGCTCGTGGAGCCAGTCGGCGAGCCGCTTCAGCCGCTCGGACTGGCGCTGGTTCATCCCGGCGTCGCCCTCGGGGTTGTACCGCACGAGCACCTTGGAGAAGTCGGGGTCGAGCGTCTCGATGTGGGCGCCGAAGTCGTCGCCGTACTCGAAGTCGAACTCGTTCTGGCCCGACTTCTCGACCGGCATCGCCAGGAGCAGCCCGTTCTCCTTCGCCTGCGACGGGATGCCCTTCGGGGCGCCGAACTGCTCGTCCACGAGACAGCCGGTGGCGTGCGGGTCCACGCCCTCCTCGCTGGCTTTCAAGAGTCCCTCGAAGATCAGATGCTTCGCGTCGGCGATCGTCTCGGTCTCCTCGGGCGTCGGGTCACCCTCGATTCCGAACATCTTCTTCTGGAACGAACCGCGGTGGTCGAAGGCGAGTATGTAGAGCTTTCCGCTGTAGCCGAGTGCCATACGTGGGTTATACCCTCCGCGCGATATGGAGCACCGGTTCACGGGCCCCTCGTACACCCTCGGGATCGAGGAAGAGCTCATGATCGTGGACGAGGAGACGCTGGACCTCTCGAACTCGATCGAGGCGCTGCTCGCCGACCTCAACGAGGTGCCGACAGAGGGCGAGGTCAAGCCCGAGCTGATGGAGGGCGTCTGCGAGATCGCGACGACCCCGTGCAAGAACACCGCGCAGGCGGGGGCGCAGCTGCGCGCCCTGCGCCGGACCGTGAACCAGGTGGCCCAGCAGCACGGCGTTGCGATCGGCTCCGCCGGGACCCATCCGTTCGCGCTCTGGGAGGACCAGCGCGTCGTGGCCCGGCCCCGCTACCGCGACCTGATCTCGGGCCTCCAGTTCGTCGCGCGGCAGGAGATCATCTTCGGCATCCACGTGCACGTGGGGATCGACGACCCCGACAAGGCCATCCACGTGACGAACGGGATGCGGGTTCACGCGCCGCTGCTCCTGGCGCTGTCCGCCAACTCCCCGTTCTGGCGCGGCGACAACACCGGCCTCGACTCGACCCGCACGCCCGTCTTCCGCGCCTTCCCGCGCGTCGGCATCCCGCCCCGCTACGACGACTTCGCCGACTGGGCGCGCCGGATCGAGTTCATGATGCAGTCGAAGGTCATCGGCGACTACACGTACCTCTGGTACGACGTGCGCCCGCACCCGAACTTCGGGACCGTCGAGGTCCGCGTCATGGACTCGCAGACGCGCGTGGAGCACACGCTCGCGCTCGCGGCGCTCGTCCAGGCGATGGTGAAGGAGCTCTGCGAGCACTACGAGAGCGGCGCGCATCTCTCGCGTTACCCCTACGAGATGCTGGACGAGAACAAGTGGCTGGCGGCCCGGCACGGCCTGGGCGGATCGCTGGTGGACCTGCCCGCGACCGACCGCGTGCCGGTGCCCGAGCTCGCCCGCCGGCTCATGGAGCGGCTGCGGCCGCACGCCGAGGAGCTGGGCTCCCTGGAGGACTTCGAGTGTCTCGAGGACATCCTCGAGCACGGCAACGGAGCGTCACGCCAGGAGGTCGTCTACGAGGCGAACCACGACCTCCGCGAGGTCGTCCGCGAGATACTGGACGCCACCGTGCCCGAGGGCGCGGAGGCCACCGGGGAATAACCGGCCGGGCGGCCCCTGCGCGCCGGGTACTCTGAGGGAGACCGTGTCGCAGCCCGATCTGTTCGTCGTCTGCAAGAACTGCGGAGCCGAGGTGAGCCCGTACGTGACCGAGTGCCCGTATTGCGGGCAGCGGGTCCGAAAGCGCGCGCCCAAGATCGACCGCTCCGGCGGCGAGCCGGTGCCGAAGCGGCGGAGACGGGCCAAGAAGCTGCCGCGCCTCCGCGCCGACGAGATCGCGGGAATCGCTCCCGAGACGAGGCCCTACGCGACCGTCGGCCTGGTGCTGCTGTGCGTCGCCGGCATCGTGCTGTACGCGGCGAAGCCGAGCCTCGACCTCGGCTACCTGCTCGTCTCGGACGCGATCGACGACTCGGCTTGGCGCTGGTTCGTAACGCCCTTCCTGCACGCAGACCAGCTCGGCTACGCGTTCGTGGCGCTCGTCGCCGTGACGCTGTTCGGCACGCTCCTGGAGCGGCGCTTCGGGCCGGTGGCAGTGGTCGCCACGTTCGTCCTCGCCGGCGGCGCGGGCTCCGCGCTGGCGGCCCTGCTGAAGACGGCGCCGCTGCTCTCCGATGCCCCGTTCTGGACGGTCATGGGCGCCAACGGGGCGGCGCTGGGACTGCTCTGTGCGTGGCTCGTGGACGACCGGCTCGCCATGCGGCGCGGCGAGGACCGCGAGAACGACCTGATCGGCGTCTACATCATCGCGGCCGTGCTCGTCCTGCTCTCGCTCACCACCGAGGCGGCGAACATCGCGGCCGCCGTGGGCGGCGCGCTGGCCGGCTCGGCGATCGGGCTGCTGCTGCCCCGGCTCCCGCGCTCGTAACATCCGACCGGTGTTCTCCGACGAGCAGGTCGAGGCCGCCGTGCGGGCGCTCTCCGATCCGGAGCGCTTCGCGGGTGCGGAGCGGCTCGTGGCCGAGGCGGCCCCGCAGCTCCAGCGCGTGCTGGCCCAGGCGCTGAACGAGGGCGGCTGGTTCGGGCCCGCCCATCAGTCGGAGCTGCGCTCGGCGATCGCCGAGCCCGACGAGGCCGCGCGCGTCGAGCGCGTCGAGACCCTGCTCGCCGAGGAGACGCGCATGGGCATGCTCGTGGGCGTGGCCGTGGGCTGGCAGCTGGCCACCGAACTTGGAACGACGACAGAACACGAAGGAGACTGAGATGGAGATCCGCTTCCTGGGCCACGCCTGCTTCGAGCTGGCGGACGGCGACACCCGCGTGCTCGTGGACCCGTTCCTGAGCGGCAACCCCAAGGCGGCCGCCCAGGCCGACGAGCTGGAGCCGACCCACATCTTCCTGACGCACGGGCACTCCGATCACTACGGCGACGTCGTCGACATCGCCAAGCGCACGGGCGCGCAGGTCGTGGCGATCACGGAGGTCGCGGGCGAGCTCTCGGAGCAGGGCATCGAGACCGTGGCGGACCCGAACATCGGCGGCACCATCGAGTTCGAGGGCGGCTGGGTGCGCCTCACCCCGGCGTGGCACACCAGCACCACGCCGAACGGGACGGTGAACACGCCGGCCGGGCTCGTGATCAACCTCGGCGGCAAGACCGTCTACCACGTGGGCGACACCGCACTCTTCTCGGACATCCGGCTGGCGGGCGAGCGCGACTCGCTCGACGTGGCGATCGTCTGCATCGGCGGCCACTACACGATGGACCGCCACGACGCCGCGGTGGCGTCAGAGTGGATCGGCGCGCCCGTCGTCATCCCCTGCCACTACGACACGTTCCCGCCGATCGAGACGGACGCCCAGGCGTTTAAGTCGGACGTGGAGGAGCGGACCGGGGGGAAGACGACCGTCGAGGTGCTCGAGCCGGGCGGAACGCTCAGCCTCTAGGACGGTCCTGAGCCCCGCGCGCGAACCACACGGGACGGTCCTTCCAGTCGTGGGCGACGAGCGCCGCGCCGACCGCCGCCAGGACGATTCCGGTGGCGCCGTGGTGCACGCGCTGCCCGCAGACCCACACCCGCCGCCGGGCAGGGTCGATGGCGAAGAGCCGATTACCGTGTGTCCAAGGACCCCGCATGCGTGACCTCGCACTAGCTCTCATCGGCATCTGGCGGCAAAAATTCACACGGAAGCTCCTGCTCGCGGGGCTGATTGCGGTTCTGCTGGCCGTTCCGGGCTGCGGCGGGGACGACGACACGGACTCCACGGCGCCCGCGGCAAGCGCTCGGACCGAGACGGAGGAGACGGCCTCGACGCCCGCCGAGGCCCGGACCGAGACCGAGCCGGCGGAGACCGAGGCCGAGACCTCCGAGGAGCCCGAGGCGATGCCCGGCGGGGCGGGCGACGAGGCGCCCGCGCGCACGCTCGCCCTGTTCACGGGCCGCGGCGGGCGGATCGCCCCGCGCGTGGTGCGCGTGCCGGCGTTCATACAGGTCCAGGTGGAGCTTCGCTCCGCCGACGGCGCGACCTACGCCCTGCGCTTCGGCGACACCACGATCACGGCCGGCGGCGAGCTGAACTCCGTGTCGACGACGATCGACGGCCTGCGTCCGGGGGAGGCGATCGCCGGCAGGGCGAACGGGAAGGGCACCGACGTGCGCATCTCCGCGACCGCGGAGCCCGGCCCCTGACCGTGCGCGTCCGCGCCGCGCGAGCCGAGGACGCCGCCGCGGTCGCGGTCATCTACAACGTGGGGATCCGCGAGCGGAGCTCGACGTTCGAGACGCGCGAGCGCGGGCCGGCCGAGATCGCCGAGGCGATCGCGGCGGGGCGGCACCCGTTCCTCGTCGCGGAGCTCGACGGCCGGCTCGCCGGGTTCGCCGTGACGTCGCAGTACAGCGAGCGCGACTGCTACGCCGGCGTGGCCGAGTGCAGCGTGTACGTGGATCCCGGGGTTCGCGGCAGGGGCGTGGGAACCGCCCTGCTGGAGGGGCTGGCGGAGGAGGCGGGGCGGCGCGGTTTACACAAGCTGATCGGCAAGCTCTTCGACAGCAACGAACCGAGCCTCCGCCTCATGGAGCGCGCCGGCTTCCGCGTGGTGGGAACCCACCTCCGGCATGGGCGGCTGGACGGCGAGTGGCGCGACGTGATCCTGGTGGAGCGCTCGCTCGTGTAGGGCACCGCCCCGGGACCCGGACGCCCTGGCTGGCCAGCCAACCATGAGGTACTCTGCGACGTCATGAGCGAATCGGCGACCGAGCGAACCCAGCGCGCGGACTTCCAGGCCACGAGCGACCCCGCGGTCCTCGAGTCGGCGGATCGCGGCGAGGTCAACCTGCTGAGCTACGCGCAGCTCTACAACCTCTGGGAGCGCCAGCAGTGGGCGACCCAGGACATCGACTTCACGCAGGACCGGATCGACTGGCACGAGCGCATCCCGGAGGAGGAGCGCTTCCAGCGGATGTACGGGCTCAGCTCGTTCTTCATCGGCGAGCAGAAGGTCGCCGAGGAGCTCGGCCCGATGATGCGCGCGGCTCCCACCGAGGAGATGCGAATCTTCCTCTGCACCCAGATCGCCGACGAGGCGCGCCACGTGCGCTTCTTCAACCGCTTCTACGAGGAGGTCGGCGTCCTCGAGGCCGACACGCTCCAGGGCCGGCTCGCCGAGACGAGCGAGCACGTGAACCCCGAGTTCAACGAGCTCTTCGACGAGATGCTGAAGAGCCGGGTGGACCACCTCGCCCGCGACCCCGAGGACCTCGAGAAGCTGGTGGAGGCCGTGACGCTCTACCACATGGTGATCGAGGGCATGCTGGCGCTCACCGGCCAGCACTTCATCCTCCAGTACAACGAGGAGCAGGGCACCCTGCCCGGCTTCGTCGAGGGCTTCAACAACATCGCTCGCGACGAGCACCGGCACGTGGCCTTCGGGGCGCGCTTCCTGCGCGAGCTGGCGCAGGCGGACAGCCGCTACGGGGACGCGATCACGCGCGTGCTCGCCGAGGTGGCGCCGATCGCCGACGCCGTGCTGCGGCCCAAGTGGTACGTCGAGGGCGAGACCGAGCTGTTCGGGACCGACCTCGAGGAGACGCGCGCGTTCGCGGCGAAGGCGCTGGAGCGCCGCCTGAAGGTAATCGGCCTGGCGCCGGTCGCCTAAAACATCCTGCCGCCGACCGGCACGTCCTCGGTCGGGCGCAGCAGGATGACGTTGCCGTCCTCGTCGGGCACTCCGAGCGTCAGCACCTCGGATATGAACGGGCCGATCTGGCGCGGCGGGAAGTTCACGACGGCCACCACGAGCGACCCCTCCAGCTCCTCGCGCGTGTAGTTCTTGATCTGCGCCGACGAGCGCTTCTCGCCGAGCTCGGCCCCGAAGTCGATGAACAGCTTCCAGGCGGCCTTCCGCGCCTCCGGGAAGTCCTCCACCCGCGCGATCCGGCCGACGCGGATATCGACCTTCATGAAGTCGTCGAACTCGATCAGGGCGCGGCGGGCGGCGGGGGCGGTGGGGCCGGGTCGCTGGTCCCGCCGGGCTCGCCGGCGGGCGGCGCGGGCGGCGGGGCGTCGCCGGTCGTGCCGTAGGCGGGCTGGGTGGTCGGGTCCGTCGGCTCGCCGGGCGGCGTGGCCGGCTCCGCAGCGTCCCCGTCGCGCGGCGGCAGGGTGACGGTCGAGCCGTCCTCCTGCACGGGCTCCACCGGCGGCTCCTCGACGGGCACCGCGGGAGCCGGGGCGACCGGCTCCGGCTCGACCGCCGGCTCCGACTCTGCGACCGGCTCCGGCTCCGGCGCCGCGTCGCGCACCGGGGCGACGCGGGTCGCGGGCGACGCCTGCGTGGGGGCGGGTGGCGCGGAGGCGGCGGCGACCTGCGCGGGCGGCGATGCGTGGCGCTCGCTCACGTGCTTCACCTCGACGGCGCCCGCGGTCACGATCACGGCGGCGGCCATGCCCGCCGCCGCCTTGGACGCCAGCGTCGACACGCCCGCGGAGACGGCGCCGCCGGCGGTGATCCCGCTCGCGGCGGTCACGGCCATGCCGGCCACGCCGCCGGTGCTCGCGGCGCCCCCGCCGCCGGCGGCGCTCGCGGCTCCCGCGCCGCCTACGCCGGCCTTCGCGAGCCAGAGCTTCTTGAAGAACACGAGCGGACCGAGCGGGTAGACCGAGGCGAGCGCGCGCGTCGTCTTCCGCAGCTCGCCGCGGAAGGTGTGGCAGCGATCGCAGGCCTTCAGGTGCCGCCGCACCGGAGCCGTCGTCCGCGTGAGCCCCTCCGCGACCTGCCCGAGCTCGAGGCGCACCTCGTCGCACGTGAGCAGGCGCGCCTCGGCGGCCTCGGCAAGAGACACGCGCGCGCGCACGAGGAGCGACTTCACGCTCGGCACCGTCGTGTCCATGGTCTCCGCGATCTGGTCGTACGAGAGCGCATCGATCTCGCGTAGCAGCAGGGCCGTGCGCTGGGTCTCCGGCAGCTGGTGCACGTCCGCCACGATCTGGCGGAACTCCTCGCGCCTGTGGACGGTGTCGGCCGTCGTGGTGCCGCCGTCGCGCTCGAACACGTCCATCGAGTCCTGGCCGGCCGGCTGCGGGCGGCGCAGGTGGTTGAGCGAGCGGTTGCGGGCGATCCGGTACAGCCAGGGCCGCGCGTTGATGGCCCGCTCGTCCGCGCGGATGGCGTTGAACGCCGCGGTGAAGACCTCCTGGAGCACGTCCTCCGCGTCCTCCTGCGAGCCGAGCATGTGGCGGCAGAAGGCGAGCAGCCGCGGCTGGTAGCGCTGCACGAGCGCCTCGAAGGCGCCGTGGTGGCCGCGTCGTGTGAGTGCGATCAGCCGCTCGTCGCTCTGGAGCCGGAGGAGCGGCGAGCGCCCCGCGAGGGCGGGCAGCGCAGCTGACTGTTGGAGAGCGGATGCTTCCATGGTCCGGCCCGGGGCCGTGCCTGCCCCCGTATCGGGGACACCGTAGCACCGGAAAAGTTGCGCGCCTTGGGCCTACGACTGCCTGTGCAGCTCGTCCATGCGGTGGTGTGCGAAGGCCACGGCCATCGATCCCTCGCCCACGGCTCCCGCTATCCGCTTCACCGACCCGTGCCGCACGTCGCCCGCGGCGAATACGCCGGGGATGCTCGTCTCGAGGGCGAGCGGGTCGCGGTCGAGCGGCCATCCGTCCGGCCGGCGGCCGGCGTCGAGCAGGTCCGGCCCGGTGAGGATGAAGCCGTTCCGGTCGGTCTGCACTCCACTCGAGGGCGCCCAGCCGGTGCGCGGCACGCCGCCGATGCACAGGAACAGCGCCGAGACGGGGACCGTCTCGGGCCGCGAGTCGGCCGACTCGATGGCCACCGCCCCGAGCCGGCCCGCCTGCTCGTGCACCGCGGTGATCTGGCTGCGAAGCCTGACCTCGATCGCGTCGTGGGCCTCGATCCGCGCGACGAGATATGCGGACATGGACTTGGCGAGGCTGTCGCCTCGCACGACCTGGGTGACCCGGGCGCCGGCGCTCGCCAGGTTCATCACGGCCTGGCCGGCCGAATTCCCCGCGCCCACGACGACCACGTGCTCGCCGGAGCACTGGGTCGCCTCGCTGCGTCCGGCGCCGTAGTACACGCCGTGGCCGAGCAGCTCCTCCACGCCGTCGAGCTCGAGCCGGCGCCACTCCATCCCCGGGGCCACGACGACGATGTCGGAGGTCACCTCGTCGCCGCTCGACAGCTTCGCGAGCGGCTGCTCGCCAGTGCTCAGCCTGCCGTGCACGACCCCGTTCAGGATCAGGAGCTCGGCCCCGAAGCGCTCCGCCTGGCGGCCGGCCAGGCGCGCGAGCTCGGCGCCGCCGATCCCCTCGACGAAGCCGAAGAAGTTCTCGATCATGGACGTGTAGGAGGCCTGGCCCCCCGGCACGTCGGCCTCGGCGACCGCCGTGGACAGCCCGTCCGACGCTCCGTAGACCGCTGCCGCGAGCCCCGCGGGGCCCGCGCCGACGATGAAGAGGTCGTAGTGGGTCCGCTTCGGCTTGGCGTAGACGGACCACGCCTCCGCGAGCGACTCGACGCTCGCGCCCGCGTGGACGGTGTCGCCGTCGACGACGACCGGCAGTGCCGCCCCGTTCGCACCGGCCTCGGCCAGGATGGCGCCGGCCTGCGCCGTGCCGGCCTCGTAGAACTCGTGCGGCTGCGCCGCGCGGGTGATGAAGTCGCGGAGCCGGTAGTCGCCCGGGTCGAGGCGGCGTCCGACGACCTTCACCGTGGGGCGCGGAGGGCTCACGCTGCGAGTCTACGTGGCCATACTTGCAAGGCCCGGGTGGCGGAACTCGGTCAGACGCGGTCGGCTTAAACCCGACTGCCCGAGAGGGCGTGTGGGTTCGAATCCCACCCCGGGCACTCACGACCTGACGAGAACGTCTTGCCACTTGAGAGACCCTGAGGGATACTCGCCTCATGGCCCGACTTGCGGCTGCCGTTGCCATCCTGCTGGCCGTGCTCCCCGCGCCGGCGTACGCGCAGTTCGGGGGTCCGATCTTCCCGTCTGTGCCGAGCGAGGACTACGGCCCCGGCATCACGGTGTCGGGCATCGGGTTCGCGCCGCTCGGCGAGCGGGCGCGCGACCGCGCCACGGCGCGCGCCGTCGGCGACGCGCGGCGCCGGGCCGAGTCGATCGCCACGGCCCTCGGCGTGTCGCTCGCCGGCCTGAACGCGGTGGAGGTGAACGCGCCGTTCGACCCGCGGCCGACATGCCGCGACCCGCGGAGCCCACGCTGCGCCCCGCTCGACGCGGTCACGGTCGAGACGACCTTCGCGATCGCCGGCGGTCCGGCCTCCTCGGAGGAGGCGCGCGAGATCACCGGCACCGGCGTCGGCAGCGTGCCCGTCGAGGCGGCGCGCAAGACGAGCCCCGCGATCAGGGGCGCGCTCCGCGCGGCGCGCCTCGCCGCCACACCGGGCGCCGCGGAAGCGGCGCGCGCGAACGCCCGCTCGGCCGCGACGGCGACCGGCGTCACGCTGGGGCCGCTGTTCTCGGTCATCGAGCCGGCGAACGTCTACGGCTACGAACCGCTGCTCGGCGTCTTCGGCCCGGGCCAGTTCTGCGGGATAGTGCGAAGGACGATCTTCCAGGGCGGCTCAGGCGGCGAACGAACGGTGCGCCGGGTCAGCAGACGACGCTGCTTCAGCCCGAAGACCACCGCGGTGCGCCTCGAGGCGACGTATTTGGGCGGCTGAGGCGCCCCGCGGCTCCTCGCCGCCGCGTTTTCCGCGGGCGTACGACGGCATTGAAGGGGGTCCTCTGCGACTTTTGCGTCCATACGACGCATAACTCGACGAGCCCCGCTTGAGACACCCTTCACCGCTGCCGTTCGCGACGTCCTGCCGCCCGGCGTGCGTCCGGCCGGGTCGGGTATACACACCCCCATGGCCAAGCTCCTCTTCATACCCGTCTCCATCACCGCCGGCCTCGTGGCCGGCCTGGTGGGCAAGAAGCTCTTCAACGGGCTCTGGGGCGTGATCGACGACGAGGAGCCGCCGGACTCGAAGCACCGTGACATCTCGTGGGGCAGGCTGCTCGTTGCGGGCGCCATTCAGGGCGCGATCTTCCGGGCCGTCAAGGAGGCGACCGACCACGCGTCGCGGCGCGCCTTCTACCGCACAACGGGCACCTGGCCGGGGGAGAAGCGGCCAGACCCCGAGTAACCGTCCCGGGTACAACCCGCCCACCTCGGTTACTAGGCATAGCCGATACCCGACCGGGGCATAGCGAAGAGCGCAAGAACCGGCGCATTCGTGCGTTTACGGGTGTAAGAGTTCACGGTTGAGCTCGGATCCCGGCTTGGGAGCCTCGCCAATGGGAGGGCGAGGGGCTGGGGCTGTGCGAGAGGAGTAGGGGTAGTTGCGATCGCTGAGCGCTATCGGACGCGTGGCCGCTGTCGGCGCGGTGATCGCTGCGATCGTGCTTGTCGGCCTGATCCTCTTCGGGGGCGGCGGCGTAGGCGGCTACAAGGTCAAGGCCCGCTTCCTCAACGCCGGGCAGCTCGTGAAGGGCAACCCGGTCCAGGTCGGCGGCGTCCCGGTGGGGTCCGTCAAGGGCATCAGGATCACCGACGACGGCGAGGCCGAGATCGAGCTGTCCATCGACGGCGACCACGCTCCGCTCCGGCGCGGCACGCGCGCGGAGATCCGCCAGTTCTCCCAGTCCGGACTCGCCAACCGCTACGTCGACCTCACGCTCCCACCGAACTCGGATGACGAGATCCCCGACGGCGGCGTCATCGAGACCGACAACACCGTCACCCAGGTCGACCTCGACGAGCTCTACAACACGCTCGACCCGAAGACCCGGCGCTCCCTCCAGGGCTTCTTCAAGGGCTCGGCCGATCAGTGGCGCAACATGGCGGACGAGGCCAACCTCGGGTTCCAGTACCTGAACCCGGCGCTCTCGACCTCGCGCCGCCTCTTCAACGAGCTCACGAAGGACACCCCGCTCCTACAGCGTTTCCTCGTCGACAGCTCGCAGATGGTCACCGCGCTCGCCGAGCGCCGTGACGACCTCGCGGGCCTGATCGGCAACCTGAACGACACCACGCGCGCGCTCGGCAGCCAGAAGGAGGCGCTCGCCGAGTCGATCGGACGGCTCCCACCGTTCATGCGCCGCGCCAACACCACGTTCGTGAACCTGCGGTCGACGCTCAACGAGGTCGACCCGCTCGTCGAAGCCTCGAAACCGGTGGCGAAGCGCCTGCAGCCCTTCCTCTCGCAGGCGCGGGCCTTCGCCGCCGATGCCGAGCCGACCGTGCGCGACCTGAGCGTCACGATCAGGAAGAGCGGCCGCGCGAACGACCTGATCAACCTGCTCCAGACGTTCCCGCCGCTCAACGAGATCGCGACGGTCAAGAAGGACCGCAGCTACGCGCCCGGCGGCAAGAGCTACGCGGTCGGCGAGACGCGCGGCGCGTTCCAGGAGTCGGTCGACGCCCTCAAGGGCGGCGCCAAGGAGATCGGCTTCGCGCGGCCCTACACCACCGACTTCCTCGGCTGGTTCGACGACTTCTCGACCACCGGCGGTGGCTTCGACGCGCTCGGCGCCACCGCACGCGGCTTCATCACGATGTCCGAGTTCCTGCACAAGGACTCGCTCGCCTACAAGCAGTACAAGCGCTGCCCGGGCTCGGCCGAGGCGCCCGCGAAGGACGGGTCGAACATCCTCCCCGCCGAGGAGCGCGAGCGGCTCGACTGCGACGAGGCCGACAGGGGGACGCCGAAGTGAGGCGCGTCCTAATGATCCTCGTCGTGCTCGGCGTCTGCGCCGGCGCGTTCGTGCTCGCCGGCGCCTCCGACGACCAGGGCGCCGAGGGCAAGCAGTACACGATCATGTTCGACAACGCCTTCGGCCTGACCAAGGGCGGCGACTTCCGCGTCGGCGGCGTCAACGCCGGCCAGACGACCGAGTTCGATGTGGACAAGCAGCCTGGCCACGCGCCGAAGGCGAAGGTGACGGTGGACGTCACGAAGCCCGGCTTCGGCGACTTCCGCTCGGACGCGAGCTGCGAGATCCGCCCGCAGTCGCTGATCGGCGAGTACTACGTGGACTGCCAGCCGGGCCAGTCCGAGGAGAAGCTGAAGGACAACACCGTCCCGGTCGAGCAGACCTCCTCGACGATCCCGACGGACCTCGTCAACGACATCATGCGGCGTCCCTACCGCGAGCGCTTCCGCCTGCTCATCACCGAGCTGGGCACCGGCCTCGCCGGGCGCCCGGACGACCTCCAGGAGGTCCTCCGGCGCGCCCATCCCGGCCTGCGCGAGACCTCGCGGGTGCTGGGGATCCTCGGCAAGCAGAACCGCGTCATCAAGAACTTCATCACGAACTCCGACACGGTCGTCAACGAGCTCGAGAAGAACAAGCAGGACGTCGTGCGCTGGGTGCACGAGGCCGGCGACGCCGCCGAGATCTCCGCCACCCGTCGCAAGGAGCTGCGCGCCCAGTTCCAGCGCTTCCCGGAGTTCCTCGACGAGCTGCGCCCGACCATGGCGCGCCTCGGCGACCTGGCCGACGAGCAGACGCCGCTGCTCGCAGACCTCGAGCAGGCGGCGCCCGACCTGGACACCTTCTTCACGCGGCTCGGCCCGTTCGCGGAGGCGAGCCGCCCGGCGGTCAAGTCGCTCGGCGAGATGGGCGAGGTCGGCACCAAGGCCTTCCACGAGGGCAAGCAGGAGGTCGCCGAGCTGCGCCGGCTCGCCGTGAACGCGCCGCCGTTCGCGAAGCCGCTGCGCCAGTTCCTCCAGACGATCGACGACCGCAAGCGCGCGATCGAGAACGACGTGCGCGCGAAGGACACCTCGCCGCCCGCTCCGGATCCCACGCACATCTCGGGTGAGGGCGGCTTCACGGGCATGGAAGCGGTCTGGAACTACTTCTTCTGGCAGACGCTCAGCATCAACATGCTGGACGACGACGCGCACATGCTGCGCGCCTCGCTCTCGGCCGTTCCGGACTGCATCGAGTTCCGCAACGAGCCGCCGAAGTCCGAGGCCGACAAGGACACGTTCAAGCGCTGCAACTCGTACCTGGGCCCGAACCAGCCCGGCATTTTCAGCCCCGACCCGCTCGACGACGACTCGAACCCGAACGCCGCGAGGCTGCGCGCGGACAGCGGCCAGCCCGCGACCATGATCGGCGAGCAGCGCGGCGAGGGCATGCCCGAGGCCGGGCCGCTGCCGGGCCAGCCCGACCTGTCGAAGCCGCAGATCACGCTCCCGCCAGACGTCCAGGAGCTGCTCGACTCGCTCACCCCGCGCCAGCGCCAGGAGCTCGGCAACGACCTCCCGACGAACCCGGACGAGCTCAGGCATGAGCTCGAGTCGATCGCTCCCGCTCCTGCTCCTGCTCCCGCCCCCGACCAGACCACCGCCCCGCTCCTCAACTACCTCCTCGCGCCATGAGACGCCGCCGCGGATCAGGAAGCATGGCTGCCAGCCCGGTGCTGGTCGGGGCCACCACCGTGCTGATCGCGCTCGTGGCGGTCTTCATCGCCTATAACGCCAACTCCGGGCTCCCGTTCGTCCCCACGTACCACCTGAAGGCCGAGCTCCCCTCCGGCGCCAAGCTCGTCAAGGGGAACGAGGTGCGCGTGGGCGGCTTCCGCGTGGGCGTGGTCAAGGACCTGACGCCCGCGGTGCGGACCGTGAACGGCGAGCGCCGCGCGGTGGCGGTCGCGGATCTCTCCCTGGACAAGAAGCTCGAGCCGCTCGCCCGCGACACGAAGCTGCGCGTCCGGCCGCGCTCCGCCCTCGGCCTCAAGTACATCGAGATCCAGCCGGGCACGAGCAAGTCGACGTACGAGTCAGGCGACACGATCCCGGTGAAGCAGGCGTCCGAGCCGCTCGAGTTCGAGGACGTCTTCGAGACCTTCGACCCGAAGACGCGTCCCCACATCCAGAACGCCACCGCCGGCTTCGGCGACGCGTTCGCGGGGCGCGGGACGTCGATCAACCGCTCCATCGAGGCGCTCAACCCGTTCTTCCGCGCGCTCACGCCCGTGATGGAGAACCTCGCCGATCCGGACACGGAGCTCGACGAGTTCTTCCGGCAGATCGGGCGCGCCTCCGCGCAGGCGGCGCCGGTCGCTCGCACCCAGGCGCTCCTGTTCACGGATATGGCCGACACGTTCGCGGCGATCTCGGCCAGCCCGCGGGCGCTCCAGGACACGATCGAGAAGGCGGCCCCGACGATGGACGTCTCGATCGACTCGTTCAAGGTCCAGCAGCCCTTCTATGTGGACTTCGCCGACCTCTCGCGCCGTCTGCGACCCGCCGCGCAGGAGCTGCCGCGCTCGCTGCCGGCGATCAACAGCGCCTTCAAGGTCGGCACCCCGGTGCTGCCGCGCACCGTCGAGCTGAACGAGAACCTCGAGAGCGCGCTGAACGAGGCGAAGGACCTGTTTGAGAACCCCAACACGCTGCTGGCGCTGAAGGACATCGACACGGCTCTCACCGTGAGCCGCCCGGCGATCCAGTTCATCGCCCCGTACCAGACGGTCTGCAACTACTTCGTCTACTTCATGCACCCGCTGGGCGAAGCGCAGTCCGTCGTCCAGTCGGGGCCGACCGGCGGCGGCACCTCGCTGAACCAGAACGTGAAGGTGCCGAACTCGCGCCAGCAGAACAACTACGGCTCGACCACCGGCTCGCGGCCGTGGGACATCCTCGCGCACCAGAAGCCGCAGGGCGCAAAGGACGCCCTGGGCGGTCCGCTCTTCCGGCTCTACGCACCGCCCTACCAGCCGGCCATCGACGCCCAGGGGAACGCCGACTGCCAGCTTGGCCAGAACGGCTATCCGAACGGCGCGCTCAACAACGGCCGCTACGAGCGCGGCGACATCCACGACAGCTCGGCCGACAACGGCCTGCCGGTCCCAGGCGAGTTCGGCAAGGGCGGCAACGGCGCGCTCATGCCGGACGACAACAACGTCCCCGGCCTCTCGGGCGGCACCTACAAGTCGCGTGAGCTGGGGATCGACAACTTGGCGGACGTGCCATGAGCCGCGCGCGCTCGAATGGCATGAGCCCATTCCGCGCAGGCGTGCTGGCGCTCGTGGTCCTGGGGCTGCTCACTTACTTCGGCTTCTCGAAGTCGAACCCGTTCGCGAACCCGTACGAGTTCAAGGCCGTCTTCAACGACGTGAACAACCTCAAGCCCAAGTCGCCGGTCCGGATCGCCGGCGTGGACGTGGGCAAGGTCCTCAAGGTCGAGCCCGTCGAGAGCGGCAAGGGCGCGGCCCAGGTGACGATGCAGGTCGAGGACAAGGGGCTGCCGATCAAGAAGGACGCGGCGCTCAAGATCCGGCCGCGCATCTTCCTCGAGGGCAACTTCTTCGTGGACCTCGAGCCCGGCTCGCCGTCGGGTGCGGAGCTGAAGGACGGCGGGGTCATCCCGGTGAACCAGACCGCCTCGCCGGTTCAGTTCGGCGACCTCCTGACCGCGCTCCAGAGCGACACCCGCTCCGACCTCCAGACCTTCCTGCGCGAGTACTCGAAGGGCCTCGCGCACGGCGGCGCCGAGGGCTTCAACCAGGCGATCGACTACTGGGAGCCGGCATACCGCTACGGCTCGCTGGCCAACGACGCCACGCTCGGCCAGGAGCCGGACAAGGATCTCCAGCGGCTCCTCAAGGGCCAGCAGAAGACGTTCGCGGCGCTGGTCAAGGACGAGACCGCGCTGAAGGACCTCGTCACGAACTTCAACGTCACCGCCGGCGCGTTCGCCCGCGAGGACGTCGCGCTGGCCGAGTCCGTGCCTGCCCTGCGCGACACGCTCCGCATCGCCTACTCCGCGCTCGGCTCCCTGAACACCGCGCTGCCGTCGCTGCGCGCGTTCGCCCACGACGCGCTGCCGGGGGTGAAGAGCTCCGACGAGACACTCGCCGAATCGCTCCCGTTCATCACGCAGGCGCGCCTCCTCATGTCGGAGAACGAGCTGCGCGGCACCGCGCGCGTGCTGCGCCGGACGATCCCGGCGATGGTCAGGTTCAACAAGACCTCCGTGCCGTTCCTGCGCGAGACACGCGCGCTGTCCGCGTGCACGAACAACGTGCTCGTGCCGTTCATGGGCCTCGAGATCCCGAACCCGGAGACCGGCAACGAGGCCGAGAACTCGGACCAGAAGGTGCGCAACCAGCTCCAGCGCGGCATGCCCGGCCTCTCCGGCGAGAGCCGCCTGTCGGACGGCAACAACCAGTACTTCCACGCCGGCGCGACCCCGCCCGGCAACCGCGTGCGTCCCGGCCCGCCCCCCGACGGCGGCAGCATGCCGATGCCGCACCGCCCGGATGTGCCATGCGAGGAGCAGGAGCTCCCGAACCTGCACGCTCCGGGCGGTCCGATCGGGGCGTTCCCGGTCCTCGAGCACAGCCCCGGCTCGCTCGTGAAGCCGCCCGCGCCGGTGCCGGATCCGGGCGGGATGATCGACGCCGCGAACGACTTCGTGAACAACGTGCTGCCGCTGGCGGCGAAGCAGGACGCCGCCTACGACCGCCGTGAGGCGAGGCGCGCGAAGGAGCTGGGCCTCCTCCCGAAGGAGCTGGGCGGATGAGGGCGGCGATCCGAAAGAACCTCGCCGACTTCCTGGCGATCATCGGGGTGGTCGTGCTCGGGCTCGGGATCGGCGCCTACATCCTCGCCAACCAGCGGCTGCGCTTCCCGTTCGTCGAGGAGCCGTTCTACACGGTCAAGGCCGAGCTGCCGGACGCGCAGGCGGTCACCCCCGGCCAGGGGCAGACCGTGGTGGTCGCGGGCGTGCGCATCGGCGACATCGGCTCGGTCGACCTCGAGGACGGCAAGGCAGTCGTCGAGCTGCAGCTCGAGCCCAAGTACAAGGACGTGATCACCGACCAGGCGACCGCCCTGCTGCGTGCCAAGACAGGCACGAAGGACATGTTCCTCGAGGTCGACCCCGGTGACGGGAAGCCGCTCCCGAAGGACGGGCGGATCCCGATCTCGAACACGCTGCCCGACATCGACCCCGACGAGTTCCTCGCGGCGCTCGACTCCGACACGCGCAACTACCTCAAGCTGCTGATCTCGGGCGCGGGCAAGGGACTCGAGGGCCGCGGCACCGACCTGCGCGAGGTGCTGAAGCGGCTCGGACCGCTCCACAAGGACCTCGCGCGTGTGAGCAAGGCGGTCGCCGCGCGCAGGCACAACATGCGCCGGCTCGTGAACCGCTACGGCCTCCTGATGACCGAGCTCGGCAAGAGCGACAAGGACATCACCCGCCTCGTGCGCTCGTCGAACGAGACGCTCGGCGCCTTCGCCGACGAGGACCAGAACATCTCGTCGCTCGTGTCGAAGCTCCCCGGCACGCTCAACCAGACCGCCGACACGCTGGGCAAGGTCGACACGCTGGCGGACCAGATGGGTCCGACCTTCGAGGCGCTCCGCCCGCCGTTCAGGAAGCTCGACGAGGCGAACGCGGCCGTGCTGCCGTTCGTCAAGGAGGCGGCGCCGATCCTGAAGAACCAGGTGCGGCCGTTCGCGCGCGCCGCCCAGCCGTTCCAGCGCAACCTGGGCGGAGCGTCGAAGGACCTCGCGGCCGCGAACCCCGACCTGACGACCGCGTTCCGCGGCCTCAACCGGCTGTTCGACATGGGCGCCTACAACCCCGGCGGCACAGAGGGCATCTCCGAGGGCTGCGAGAAGGCCGGCGCCTGCACCCGGGAGGAGCGGGCGCGCAACGAGGGCTACCTCTACTGGCTGGCCTGGGTCGGCCAGAACACCGTGTCGCTGTTCTCGACGGCCGACGCGCTCGGCCCGATCCGGCGCGCCTACCTCCTCAACCTGAACTGCGCGGTCTTCACCGCGGGCGCCAGGGAGGCCGGGATGGGCGATGCCGAGGTGGACGGGCTCACGCATCTGCTCGGCGGACTGGGGGCGTGCTCGGCGCCATGATCAAGCAGACCCCCAGCATCGGCCGCATCATCGCCATGGTGGCGTTCACGCTGTCCGTGTTCGCGATCCTGATCTTCCTCTGGCTCGCGTTCGGCGGCACCGTGCCGCTGAAGCCGGAGGGCTACCGCTTCACCGTCCACATGCCGGAGGCCGCCACGCTCGCCGAGGAGGCCGACGTCCGGATGGCCGGCGTGAACGTCGGCAAGGTGAAGTCGAAGGAGCTCGACAAGGGCGGCGCGCGCACGATCGTCGAGGTCCAGCTCGACGAGCAATACGCGCCGATCCCGAACGACACGCGCGCGATCCTGCGCCAGAAGACGCTGCTGGGCGAGACCTACCTCGAGCTCTCGCCGGGCAACAAGAGCAGCGGGATGCTCGACGACGGCGGCCGCCTCAAGAACTCCCAGGTCGAGGACACGACGGAGCTCGACGAGATCTTCACGGCGTTCGATCCGGACACGCGCCAGGCGTTCAAGGACTGGGTGAAGGAGCTCGACGGCGCGATCACGAGGGGCCACCGCAGCGAGGACCTGAACGATGCCTTCGGGAACTTCGAGGGCTTCGCCGTCGACGGCGCGAAGCTGATGCAGGTGCTCGACGAGCAGGACCTCGCCGTGCACCGCCTCATCAGGAACACGGGCGAGGTCTTCGGCGCGATCAACGAGCGGCAGGGCGCGCTGCGCGAGCTGATCCTGAACTCGAAGCGCACCTTCGAGGCGACCGCCTCGCGCGACAGGGCGCTGGCCCGGACGTTCGCGATCTTCCCGACCTTCCTGGACGAGAGCAAGGCGACGATGGCGCGGCTCGAGGACTTCTCGCGGAACACCGACCCGCTCGTGAACGACCTGAAGGGCCCGGCGGACGACCTCGGCCCGACGGTGCGCGACCTCGGCGACCTCGCGCCCGACCTGGAGCGGCTGTTCCGCAACCTCGGCCCGCTGATCCGCGAGAGCCGCACCGGCGTGCCGGCGCTCGAGGACATCCTGCGCGAGGCGGAGCCGCTCACCGAGGCGCTTCACACCTTCTTCCCGGAGCTCAACCCGATGCTGTCGTACTTCAACTTCCACCAGACCACGATCGCCGCCTTCATCACGAACGGCGGGGCCGACCTCGCGGCCGACTACGGCACCGGCCAGCGAGGCCAGACCCAGATGGGCATCATCGAGGACCGCTCGTTCGAGCCTTACAAGTACGGAACGGAGCCGCCGGACTGGGCGCGCGGCGAGGCGTATCTCCACCCGAACACGCTGATGCGCGGCATTAAGCTCGGGACGGTCGAGAGCTTCAACTGCCCCGGCGGCGAGCGCAAGTACCCGGAGGACGCGCTGAAGCCGGGCGAGTCGAGCGACGACAAGCGCGCGCCCTGCTTCGAGCTGCCGCCCTCGCTCTTCGACGGCAAGGTCTACACCCTCCTGAGGCGTGGAGTCGCGCCGCTGCGCTCGAATCCGAAGGGCTTCGAGGGCAACCCGCCCGCGCGGGACCCGGACCCGGGCCCGAACGACTAGGCGATCCGCGACAATCTCGCCGATGCCGTTCCTCTTCGAGCGCGCATACAGGCGCATGGGGAAGCGCTACTTCCTCCTCTACGTGGCCTTCGAGCTCGTGTCCGCCGTCGTCGTCTGCCTGGCGACGCTCGGGCTGTTCGCGCTCTACACGGACCCGTCCTCGTCCGAGTTCTGGACGATCGCGGTCTTCGCCGAGGTCTGCGTGCTCCTCAGCACCTCGTTCATGATGTGGAGCGGCGCGCGGCGCGTGCGCCCGATCGTCGTCTGGCTGGAGGGGCAGGGCGACGCGCTCGAGGCGTGGCGCGCCGCGGTGGAGGTGCCGCGCGAGCTGACGCTCAAGGTTGGCTGGCAGCCGTTCCTCCTGATCGGCGTGCCGGTCTCGATCTTCGCCACGATCGAGGCCGACCTCGCGCCCTACAGCGCCTTCATCATCTTCGCCGGGGCGGCCGTGGCGGTCGCCTACTCGGCGATCCTCCACTTCTTCTCCTACGAGCAGTTCCTGCGGCCGGTGGTGGAGGACATCGTCGGGGAGCTCCCCGCACAATTCACGCCCGCACCCGTCGGCGTGCCGATCCGCTGGAAGCTGCTCGGCGCGCTTCCACTGATCAACGTGATCACCGGCGTCGTCGTGAGCGGGCTGTCCACGGACGGCTCCGCACAGCTGGAGGACCTCGGGCTCGACGTGGTGGTCGCCGTCCTGGTGGCGTTCACGATCTCGCTGGAGCTGACCGTGCTGGTCACGCGCTCCGTGCTCCAGCCGGTCGACCGGCTGCTCGAGGCCACCGAGGCGGTCAAGGAGGGCGACCTCGACGCGCGCGTGCCGGTCACCTCCGGCGATGAGCTCGGCCAGCTAGCCGGCAGCTTCAACGAGATGATGGAGGGGCTGTCCGAGCGCGAGGCGCTCCGGGAGGCGTTCGGCGCCTACGTGGACCCGGACGTGGCGGAGCGCGTCCTCGAGGAGGGGGAGCTGATCGAGGGGCAGGAGCGCGAGGTCACCGTGATGATCCTCGACGTCTGGGACTTCACGGCGTTCGCCCACCGCTCGAGCGCGCGCGAGACGGTGACGTTCCTCAACGACCTGTTCGGGATCGTGGTGCCGTGCGTGGTCGAGCACGGCGGCCACGCGAACAAGTTCCTCGGGGACGGCCTCCTGGCGGTGTTCGGCGCGCCGGAGCGCCTCGCGGACCACGCGGACCGGGCGGTCGCGGCCGCCGGCGAGATCGCCGCCAAGGTCACCGAGCGGTTCGGCGACGAGGTCCGCTTCGGCATCGGGGTGAACTCCGGCCCCGTGGTGGTGGGCTCCGTGGGCGGCGGCGGGCGGCTCGAGTTCGCCGTGATCGGCGACCCGGTGAACGTGGCCGCGCGCGTCGAGCAGCTGACCAGGGAGGCCGGTGACATCGTCCTCGTCACGGAGGCCACGCGCTGCCTCCTGTCCGACGGCGCCGCCCAGCTCGAGTCGCGCGGAGACTTTGCGCTGAAAGGCGTAGCGGAACCTGTGCCTATTTACGCGTGGGCCTCAACTCTGGACGAACGTTTGAAACGGGCCTCGCAAGCCCCTCAAGCTCAGGCCTGAGGCTGCCGAAAAATAGAGCGTGGCCCCCTTCCACCCCCTGCGTCAGGAGACGCGGGCGCTCGCAGCCCGCGCACTAGCCGCGCTCGCGCTGTTCTGCGCGATCGCGCTCGCCCTGCTCGCCGGGAGTGCTCCGGGCCAGCTCGCTCACGCCGAGGCCAAGCACGACAAGGGGGCCGCCGCAGGCAACAGCGACAACGTGGTTCAGACGGACGCAGCCCAGCCGGAGGCCAACGGGAACGGGAACGGCGGCGGGGGCAAGACGGACCCGCCCGACCCGGTCGACCCGGGATCGCCGCCCACGAGCACGACTCCCACCCCGGCGCCCGACCCGTCCTCGGCGCCGGCCGACGACGGCAGCAACGGCAAGGGCAACGGCGGGGAGACCGCGGCGCCGGCCGGCGCCGCCGGAAAGGGCAACACCGCCGATCCCGACCAGGGGTCGGGCAACAACGGCAAGCCCACCCCGGCGATCCCGTCAGCGACGCCGACCGCGCCGACCGCCCAGACGCCCAGCTCCACGCCGCCGAGCCCCGTCTCGCTCGGCAGCGAGCGCCGCTCGGCTCGGGCGCAGGCGAACCGCATCCGCTTCCGGCGCGCGAACGCCGCACGGCGCGCCGCCGCGACGAGCCCCGGCCAGGTGGCCGGAGTGGGCGGCACGCAGGCTCAGTTCGAGCCCGCGCCCGCCGCCGCCGCGCCCGCCTTCGAGCAGGTCGGGAAGTCGCAGGGCGGCGGCGACGGCAGCGCCAACCCGAACGACCGGCGCGCGCGCCCGGACGAGGCCAAGCAGACGAAGACCGGCCCGCCGATCATCCGCGCGGTCCCGCACATCGTCGAGGAGGTGCCCGCCGCGCTGAAGTTCGCGCTCGCGGTCAGCGGAGTGCTCGCGCTCCTCCTCGGGTTCGCCTCGCTCGTCACGACGATCCGCAACCGCTCGCTCGACCGCCAGCGCCGTGACCTGCTTCAGGAGGTCGGCCTGCTTCAGAGCGCGCTGCTGCCGCCGGTCCCCGACCGCGTCGGCGGCCTGCGCACCTCGGTCGCGTACCGGCCCGCTGACGGCCCGGGCGCGGGCGGCGACTTCTACGACGTCCTTCCGCTGCCGGGCGGCCGCGTGGGCTTCATCCTCGGCGACGTGTCCGGCCACGGCCGCGGCGCCCTGGCCCGCACCGCCTTCATGCGCTACACGCTGCGCGCCTACCTCGAGGCAGGCCTCGAGCCGCGCGTGGCCCTGCAGGTCGCCGGCCGGGTGATCGACGAGAACCTGGGCGGAGACTTCGCGACCGTCCTCCTGGCCGTGCACGACCCGGAGACGGGCTCGCTGACGTACGCGACCGCCGGACACCCGGCGCCGCTCGTCGTCGGCCCGCAGCCGCACGATCCGGTCACGGCCGGCTCGTCCCCGCCGATCGGCGTGGGCGTGCGCACCGGCCTGCGCCAGACGACGGTGCCGCTCGTGTCCGGCTCGATCGCGGCGATGTTCACCGACGGCCTCCTCGAGGCCCGCACCGAGGGCGGCCTGCTCGGCCGCGATCGGCTCGCGGAGCTGCTCGAGGAGCTCGGCGAGGACGCCACGGCCCGCGGGCTGGTGCAGTCGGTCGGCAGCGTCGCGCGTGTCATGTCCGACGACATCGCGGCAGTCGTGATCCAGCCGACCAACGCGGCGACCGCCGGCCTGTTCCGCACCGAGCAGCTCGAGCTCACCGCGCGCGAGCTCGAGACCGACATCGCCGAGCGCTTCCTCGAGGCCTGCGGAGTCGCTCCGGCCGACCTCGAGTCCGCTCTCTACGACGCCCGGATGATCTCCGACCGCTTCGGCGGCGTGATCCTCCACGTGGTGTTCGGGAACCGCCTCCGCGTCGAGGTGCTCCCGCGCAACGTCGAGAGCATCGAGGCGGCCTCGCGCCGCGCAGCAGCCGCTCGCTAGCGCATCACCTACGGCATCGGTGCGCACCCGGCACCGCCGGGTGCTTCCGCAACTACAGCGCTTCGATGATCGCGTCGGGCCGGTCCTCCGGCACGAAGTGGGCCGCGTCGCGCAGCTCGACCACGCGCGCGTCGGGGAAGATCTCGCGCCACTGATCGAGGAAGACCGGCTGGAAGACGGGGTCGCGCATGCCCCAGACGAGCGTGACCGGGACGTCCAGCTCGTGGAGCCGCTCGTGGATCGTGCCCATTAGCCGCGCGCTGAGGTCGCGCTCGGTGAGCGGGATGTCGCGCTGGAACGCGAGCGCCCCGATGCGCGACCAGTAGTCCGGGAACGGCGCCCGGTAGGCGTCCATCATCACCGGGTCGGTGTCGCGC
>Ga0126312_10000383_pt1 | contig 25479 bp, 26 predicted proteins | sample Plot104A_FD_92537 | JGI IMG/M metagenome (GOLD analysis project Ga0126312, IMG submission 92537) | Serpentine soil microbial communities from UC McLaughlin Reserve, CA, USA - Plot104A | ecosystem: Environmental > Terrestrial > Soil > Grasslands | place: USA: UC McLaughlin Reserve, Lake County...
ATCCGCTCGCAGGGCGCCACGCCGGCGTTCAAGGGCTACCGCGGCTTCCCCGGCTCGATCTGCACCTCGCCCAACTCGATGGTCGTGCACGGCATCCCCGGGCCGTACCGGCTCTCGCGCGGCGACATCCTCTCGGTCGACGTGGGCGTGGTGCTCGACGGATGGGTGGCCGATGCGGCACGGACGTTCCCGGTCGGGCCGATCTCGCCCGTCGCGACCAAGCTCCTGCGCGCCACCGAGGCCGCCCTCCAGGACGCGGTCGTCCAGTGCCGCCCGGGCAACCGGCTCGGCGACGTCTCCCACGCCGTCCAGATGCGGGTCGAGGGCGAGGGGTTCTCGATCGTCCGCTCGCTGGTGGGGCACGGGATCGGGCGCAACATGCACGAAGACCCGCAGATCCCGAACTTCGGCGACGCGGGCAAGGGTCCGCGGCTGGAGGAGGGGATGGTCCTAGCGGTCGAGCCCATGGTCACCGCCGGGCGCCACAGCGTCCGCGTGGGCGACGACGGGTGGGCGATCTACGCCCAGGACGGCTCGCTTGCCGCCCATTTCGAGTTCACGGTGGCGATCACCGCAAACGGCCCGCGCATCCTCACCCCCTGGCACGAAACCGCCGCCCAGGCGGCCGCCTGACGCCCCCGGGCTGTCCCATCCCTGCTGCTAGCATGGCTCGTTGCGCTGCTGGGCCCTCAAAGCCCGCGCGCGCACTGAAAACCCGCGACTGGTAGCGGCGGCCGCAACGGCAGCCAGAGCCACGTCGTCCGGCAAAGCTTCGAAGGGAACTCAAGCAATCGTGAAGGTTCGGCCCTCGGTCAAGCCGATGTGCGAGAAGTGCAAGATCATCCGGCGCCACGGCGCGGTGCTGGTGATTTGCTCCAACCCGCGGCACAAGCAGCGGCAGGGATAGAGCATGGCTCGCATCGCCGGCATCAACATCCCCCTGAACAAGCGCGCCGAGGTCGGCCTGACCTACATCTACGGCATCGGCCGCTCGACCGCGAACGAGATCCTCCGCGAGGGCGGCGTCGACCCCAACACGCGCGTGGGCGACCTCACCGACGACGAGGTGGTCAAGCTGCGCGAGGCGGTCGAGAACCACACGGTCGAGGGCGACCTTCGCCGCGACCGCTCCCAGAACGTCAAGCGCTTGCAGGAGATCGGCTCCTACCGGGGCCTGCGCCACCGCCGCGGCCTGCCCGTCAACGGGCAGCGGACGAAGACCAACGCGCGCACGCGCAAGGGCCCGCGCCGCATGCAGGTCGCTGGCCGCAAGAAGGCGACGAAGAAGTGACAGGTCACCGGCCCCCACCCACGCACCCACGGATGACACGGAATTCCTTCGCTGGATCTGCGTCCTCGGGCTCGCCTTTGCTGCAAGCAAAGGCTTCACCCTGCGTCCTTGACCAGCTCGGCCTTCCGCGCCCCCGCGGGCACGTGAGCCAGGGACCGGCAACCTGACATGCCGGCTCCGAAGCGTCCTCAGCGCGGTCGCCGCCGCGTCCGCAAGAACATCCCGGTGGGGCAGGCCCACATCAAGACGTCGTTCAACAACACGATCGTCGCCTTGAGCGACCGCGAGGGCAACGTCATAGCGTGGGAGTCCGCCGGCGGCGCCGGCTTCAAGGGCTCGCGCAAGTCGACTCCGTTCGCGGCACAAGTCACGGCCGACTCGGCCGCCCGCAAGGGCATGGAGCAGGGCCTGCAGAAGGTCGAGGTCTTCGTCAAGGGCCCAGGCTCGGGTCGCGAGACCGCCATCCGCTCCCTCCAGGCCGCCGGGCTCGAGGTCACGAGCGTCAAGGACGTCACGCCCCAGGCCCACAACGGATGCCGCCCCCGCAAGCGGCGGAGGGTCTGAGCCATGGCCCGCTACACCGGAGCCGTGTGCAAGCAGTGCCGTCGCGAGGGGCAGAAGCTGTTCCTCAAGGGCGAGCGCTGCCTGACCGATAAGTGCGGCGTCGAGCGACGCTCCTATCCGCCCGGCGAGCACGGTCGCGGCCGCCAGAAGCAGAGCGAGTACCGCGTCCAGCTGCGCGAGAAGCAGAAGGCCAAGCGCTACTACGGCGTGCAGGAGAAGCAGTTCGCCGGCTACTACGACAAGGCGAGCCGCCAGCCGGGCATCACCGGCGAGAACCTGCTGCGGATGCTCGAGTGCCGCCTGGACAACGTGCTCGTGCGGCTCGGCTTCGCCGCCTCGCGGCGACAGGCGCGCCAGCTCATCCGGCACGGCCACTGGTGGGTCAACGGCCGCCGTGTCGACATCCCCTCCTACCAGGTGCGGGACGGCGACGTCATCTCGGTCAAGTCCGGCACGGGCGCCGACAGAGTCATTCGCGACGCCACGGAGCTGACCGCTCAGGTCCCGCCGTGGCTTCAGGCCGACCACGACGCGCTCACCGCCAAGGTGCTTCGCAAGCCCGAGCGCCGGGAGATCGCCGCCCCGGTGCAAGAGCAGCTCATCGTCGAGCTGTACTCCAAGTAGGCGCCCCAGAACGCCGCCGGGTCACAGGCGGCGCTTGAACCAGAGAGAAGGACCCCATGCTCGATTTCCAAGTCCCCCGCATCACGACCGAGAACGTGGAAGAGAACCGCGGCTCGTTCGTCATCGAACCGCTCGACCGCGGCTTCGGCTACACCTTTGGCAACTCGCTACGGCGGGTGCTGCTCTCCTCGCTCGCCGGCGCCGCGGTGACCAGCGTGAGGATCGAGGGCGTGGCGCACGAGTTCTCGACCATCAAGGGCGTCAAGGAGGACGTGACCGACATCGTCCTCAACCTCAAGGGCGTCGTCTGCCGCATGCACTCCGACGCCACGGAGATCGAGGCGCCGCTGGTGGTCACCGGCCCCGGTCAGGTCCAGGCCAAGGACATCGATCTCCCCTCGGGCGTCGAGGTCCTCAACCCGGATGCCCACATCGCCACGCTGGAGAAGAAGACCAAGCTCGAGCTCTACCTGACGATCGGCCGCGGTCGCGGCTACCGGCCGGCGGAGGAGAACAAGTCGCCCGATCAGCCGATCGGCGTCATCCCGATCGACTCGATCTTCTCGCCGGTGCGTCGCGTCGCCTATGCGGTGGAGCAGGCCCGCGTCGGGCAGCGGACCGACTTCGACAAGCTGACCCTCGACATCGAGACCGATGGGTCGATCGACCCCCAGGCTGCGCTGCGCGAGGCGGCGGAGATCCTCATCTCCCACCTGTCGATCTTCACCGACGCGGACCGGATCGAGGAGCTGCGCCAGCCGCTCGGCGTGGCCGCGGGCCTCGACGCCGGCGGCCCCGGCGTCGCCGCCGCTCCGGGCGCCGGCCAGCCCGGCCGCGCCACGAGCGCGATGGACGACATCCTCATCGAGGAGCTCGAGTTGGGCGTGCGCTCCTACAACTGCCTCAAGCGGGCGGGGATCCAGACCGTCGGCGACCTGATCTCGAAGTCCGAGGGCGAGTTGAACGCCATTCCGAACTTCGGCAAGAAGTCGATCGACGAGGTCGTGGAGACGCTGGCGGCGCGCGGGTTGAACCTCCGGGACGACTGATGCGCCACCAGCGCAAGCGCCACAAGCTGTCGCGGAGCGCCTCGCACCGCAAGGCGCTCCTGCGCAACCTCTGCAAGGAGGTGATCGACCACGAGCGCATCCAGACCACCGAGGCCAAGGCCAAGGCGGTCAAGCCCGAGGTCGAGAAGCTGATCACGCTGGCCAAGCGGGGCGACCTGCACGCGCGCCGGCAGGCGCTGTCGGCGCTCGGGCAGGACAAGTTCGTCGTCTACAAGCTGTTCGAGGAGGTCGCGCCGCGCTACTCCGAGCGCGCGGGCGGCTACACGCGGATCCTCAAGCTGGGCCCGCGCCGCTCGGATGCCACCGAGATGGTGTTGCTGGAGTTGGTGTAATGGCCTCATGCGCCGCGACCTTCTCGCCTCCGACGACGAGCGTGAGCGCTGCGCCTCGCTGCTGGCGCGGCACTACGTCGCCGGTCGGCTGACCCTGGACGAGCTCGAGGCGCGGCTCGATCGCGCGCGGGTCGGGCGGACCCGCGGCGAGCTGGAGGCGGTCGTCGCCGACCTTCCCCGGCCCTCGCGGCGAGCCGCCGCGGTTCGCTTTGTAGATCGCGCCGATCGGCTCCTGCTGCAGGCGCACGCGATGACCTTCGTCGCGATCAACCTGCTGCTCATCGCGGTGTGGGCGCTGGCCGACAGCCACGAGTTCTGGCCGGCGTGGGCGCTCGTGCCCACGGCGGTGCTCCTCGCGTGGCACGCGGGCGGCTCGTGGGCGGTGCGGCGGCTGGTCAGGGACTCAGGGTCCCGACGCAGAGCTCCGAGCGCCTGATCACGGGCGATCGTCTGACGGCGTCTGGACGCGCCTGGGTGCGTCCTCGGGGTGGAAGACCCCCACCGCCTTGGCATCGTGCCTGGCATTCTGCCGCAGATGATCGCGCGGCTCACCATCGAGTACGACGGCGGCCGGTTCGCCGGCTGGGCCCGCCAGCCGGGACGGTCCACGGTGCAGGGCGAGCTCGAGACCGCGCTTCAGACGATCCTGCGCGAGCCCGTCTCGCTGACCGTGGCCGGACGCACGGATGCGGGCGTCCACGCGCTCGCCCAGGTTGCGTCCTACGAGGGCGCGTTGGCGGACACCAAGCCGGTCAATGCCGTCCTGCCGCCGGAGATTGCCGTGCTGGCATGCGAGGCCGCCCCTGACGGCTTCGACGCCCGCCGCGACGCCACCTCCCGCGCCTATGTCTACCGGGTGCTGGCGCGGCGGGAGCGCTCGGCGTTCGAGCGGGGGCGCGCGCTGTGGTGGCCGCACCGCTGCGACCCCGAGGCGCTCGAGGCGTGCGCCGCGCTGCTGCCCGGGACGCGCGACTTCACCGCGTTTACGCCAACAGAGACCGAGCACGTCCGCTTCGCGCGCGACGTCCTTGCGGCGTGGTGGGACGTCTCCGGCCCGGCCTATTCGTTCTGGATCGAGGCCGACGCGTTCATGCGGAGCATGATCCGCGTGCTGGTGGGGACGATGCTCGAGGTGGCCGGCGGGCGGCGCTCGCCCGAGTCATTCGAGGCCCTGCTGGAGGGGCGGCCACGCTCGCAGGCCGGCGCGACCGCCCCTCCGCATGGGCTCTATTTCGCCGGTGCGGGCTACGGCGCGCCGGTCCTGGGCGAGGAGGCCTTCGCGCCGGTCTTCGCGCGCGTTCGCGGGGACCGGTGAGAGCGAGCGAGGCCTGCCCTTCCAGGTGAGTGCGCGCGTCGGCCAGCCGGCCGCAGGCCGGATGAGCCGGCGCGCGTAACTGGTCGGGGCGCTAGCGCGTCCCGCGGCTCCAGTTCGCGATCCCCTCCCGACCGCCGCCGCTGCTCGCGCGTGAGCTGGACGCCGCGTCGTAGGGATTGCCATAGGGGTGCTCGTCGATGCCGCTGCCGCGGCGGGTGTAGAGGCCGTAGATGACTGCGGCCGTGAACACGACGAGGAAGAGACCGAAGATGATTGCGCCGCCTGCGAGTTCCATTGGACGACCGTAAGCCTCGCCCCGGGCGCCGTTTGTGAGGGTTGGCACAGCGATCAAGCATGCGGGAACGAGTGGTGCTCGTGGGCAACGACCCACCGGCCGTTCTCCTTGCGCAGGCCGATGGTCAGGCGCAGGCGGCTGGCGGGGTTGTTCCTCAGCTCCTCGGCGGTGCCGCACCGCAAGAGCGCGTAGGCGTAGGCGGCGGAATCGCCGGCGCCCACGACCAGCTCCTCGAGGTCGAAGGACGCGCCCTGGGCCTGCCAGCGGAAGAAGGGCGGCCACGTCTCGCGGTAGGCGTCGATGCCGCGCACGCCCTCGTAGGGCGGCGGAACGTCGAACATCACGATGTCGTCCGCGTGGTCGGCGAGCACGCCGTCCATGTCGCCCGCGTGCACCGCCTCTGCCCATCGCTCGATGAGCGAGCGGATCTGGGCTTCGTCGTCCATGTCATACAAGACCGGCGGGCGGACGGAAATTCATCGGCGCGACGCCCTGATGCCTCATGTTCGATGCCTTGACGAGTTATTGATTGATTGATAAGTTGTTGCGCATGGCGAGCACCGCGACCCGACTCTCCTCCGACGAACGCCGCGACCAGGTCATTGACGCCGCCGTGGCCGAATTCGGCGAGCGCGGCTACCACGCCGCGTCGACGGCGGGCATCGCCAAGCGCGCCGGCATATCGCAGCCGTACATCTACGCGCTCTTCGCCGACAAGCACGAGCTCTTCCTCGCCGTCCACGACCGAGTCGTCGACCGGATCCGCGCCGCCTTCCTCGAGGCTGCAGAGGGAACCTCGACGCCCGAGGAGGCGCTGCGCGCCATGGGCCACGCCTATCGCCCGCTGATGGAGGACCCGCGCTACCTCGGCGCGCATCTGCAGTGCTTTGCGGCGGCGGCCGGCGACCCCGAGCTTCGCAAGCACGTGGGAGCGCGCTTCCGGCGCATGGTCGACGACGTCACGCGCATCAGCGGCGCGGACGAGGAAGCGGTGGCGGCGTTCATCTCCTGCGGCATGTACATCAACATCGCGCTCGCCATAGGCGAGCCCGATCTCGTCGAGCCGCTGCTGTACGAGAACCACTCCGGGCCCAGCCAGGACTGATCTCTTTTTTCTCCAGCAATTTATAGGTCAATCAATCATACGAGAGGAGCAGAGGACATGGGAGGCAAGAAGAAGGCGACCGCCGGGCCGGCCGCGAGCGGCCGGGTCGCGCGCACAGCCGCGAGCGGCCGCGTCGCGCGCACGGCCGCCGCGCCGGCCGGGAGCGGCCGCGTCGCGCGCGTCGCCACGGGCTGGACCCTCGCCCTGGTGTCGGCGGCACTGTTCATGGTCACGCTCGACAACCTCGTGGTGACCACCGCGCTGCCGAGCATCCGCGTCGACCTGGGCGCGTCGATCGGCGACCTCGAGTGGACGGTCAACGCCTACACGCTCGCCTACGCCGTGTTCCTGCTCACCGGGTCGGCGCTCGGCGACCGGTTCGGGCGGCGGGCGCTCTTCGTGCTCGGGCTCGGCGCGTTCACCGCCGCCTCGGCGGCTGCAGCGGTGGCCCCGAGCACGGAGGCGCTCATCGCCGCCCGCGCGATCCAGGGCCTCGGCGCCGCGATCGTGACCCCGCTGACCCTCACCCTGCTCTCCGAGGCGTTCCCCGAGGGCAAGCGCGGTGTCGCGCTCGGCATCTGGTCGGGTGTGAGCGGCCTTGGCGTTGCGCTCGGGCCCGTAGTCGGCGGCGCGGTGGTCGACGGCATCTCGTGGCACTGGATCTTCTGGATCAACGTGCCGGTCGGCCTGGTGGTCATCCCGCTGGCGCTCGCCAAGCTGCGCGAGAGCCGCGGCGTGGCGCGGCGACTCGATCCGCCCGGCGTCGTCCTGGCCTCGGGCGGCCTGCTCGCCGTCGTCTACGCGCTCGTGCAGGCCCCCGAGCATGGATGGACGAGCGCGCTGGTGCTGGGCACGCTGGGCGCCGGCCTCGCGATGCTCGCGGGCTTCGTCGTCTGGGAGCGGCGCAGCCCGCAGCCGATGCTGCCGATGCGGTTCTTCCGCAGCCGCGCGTTCTCGGCCACGAACGCCGTGTCGCTGGCGATGTACTTCGGGATGTTCGGCTCGATCTTCCTGCTGGCTCAGTTCTTCCAGACGGCGCAGCACTACTCGCCGCTGGAGGCCGGGCTGCGGACGCTGCCGTGGACCGCGATGCCGATCTTCGTCGCGCCGATCGCCGGCCTGCTGTCCGACAAGATCGGCAGCCGGCCGCTGATGGTGGCCGGGCTGAGCCTGCAGGCGTCGGCGTTGGTCTGGTTCGCGGCCATCCTCGACCCGGCCATGCCCTATAGCCAGATCGTCGTCCCGTTCGTGATGGCGGGCACCGGCATGGCGCTGGTGTTCGCGCCGGCGGCCAACGCGGTGCTCTCGTCGGTGCCGACGACGGCGGCGGGGCAGGCGAGCGGCGCCACCAACGCGATCCGCGAGGTCGGCGGCGTGCTCGGGATCGCCGTGCTGGCGACGGTGTTCTCGAGCGCCGGCTCGTACGCGTCCCCGGAGGCGTTCAGCGCCGGGCTCCAGCCCGCGATCCTCGTCGGCGCCGGCGTGCTGGCGCTGGGCGCGGGCGCGGCGGCCCTCGTCCCGGGGCGGCGGATCGGCGCCCCGGCGGTGCCGGCCCCAGCGCCCGCCTGACCATACGCCGACCCGTTGCTGAGAGCGCCCGCTTCGGCGGGCGCTCCGGCGTGCAATCCGCGCGCCGGCCGCGCGCCGCCCGACGCAATCCGCGCGCCGGCAGCGCGTCTGCCGACGCAATCCGCGCGCCCCCTGCCGCAGGGTCGGCCACTACCCTCCACTGCGGACGATGCGGGTCCTGCTCACGAACGACGACGGCATCAACGCGGACGGGCTTCAGGCGCTGCGGCACGCCCTGCTCGAGGTGCCCGGCGTCGAGCTGGCGGTCATCGCGCCCGACTCCAACCGCTCGGCCACCGCCCGCTCGATCACCACCCGCCGCCCGATCTGGGTGGAGGAGATGGACTTCGGCGACGGCACCGTCGGCTACGCCACCGACGGGACGCCGGTCGACTGCGTGCGCTTCGCCACCCTCGGTCTCGTCGACGGCTTCAAGGCCGACCTGGTGGTCTCGGGCATCAACCACGGCTCGAACCTCGGCGACGACATCACGTATTCCGGCACGGTGGCCGCGGCGCTGGAGGCGATCGTCCTCGGCGTCCCCGGCATCGCGATCTCCCAGCAGTCGCGCGCCCGCGAGATGACGTTCATCCCCGGTCACGAGTTCGACTTCACGACCGCCGCGTCGTTCTGCGCCCGCCTCGTGGAGGAGCTCGAGGATCTGCCGATGCCGCCGGGGACCCTGCTCAACGTCAACGTGCCCGGCCGCGAGCCCGAGGGCGTCGACATCACCAAGCTCGGGAAGCGGATCTACCGCGACACCCTTGCCCTCGAGCAGGAGTCAGAGGACGGCCGCCGCCTCTACCGCATCTACGGCGACGCCCCGGGCTACCACCACGAGGAGGGCACCGACCTCGCCGCCATCGCCGAGTGCCACATCGCGGTGACCCCGGTGCACTTCGATTTGACCGACCGCGCCGGCATGGATGCCTTGGCGGTGCACGATCTCGCGCGCCTCCTGCGCCCGGCCGCTCGAGAGGTGGAGTGAGCGCTCCGACCGCTGCACAGGACCGCGCCGCGGAGCTGCGCCGCGAGCTCGAGCACCACAACTACCGCTACTACGTCCTCGACGACCCCACCGTCGACGACGACGTCTACGACGCGCTGCTCGACGAGCTGCGCAGGCTCGAGGCCGAGCATCCCGAGCTCGTCTCGCCCGACTCGCCCACCCAGCGCGTCGGTGCCCAGCCTGTCGAGTACCTGCAGAAGGTCACCCACCGCCAGCCGATGCTCTCGCTCGGCAACGCGCGCTCGGAGGAGGAGCTGCGAGCCTGGACCGCGCGAATGCGCGGGCATCTATCCCGCGAGGGCATGGAGGACCCGAAGTTCGAGTTCGTCTGCGAGCCGAAGATCGACGGACTGGCGATCTCGCTCACCTACGAGAACGGCGTGCTCTCCCACGGCGCGACGCGCGGCAACGGCGAGATCGGCGAGGACGTCACCCACAACCTGCGCACGATCCGTGCCATCCCCCTCCACCTGGACGACGCACCGCCGTTCATCGAGGTGCGAGGGGAGGTCTACATGGCGCTCGAGGACTTCGCCGCGCTCAACGAGCGGCGCGCCGAGGCGGGCCTGTCCACGTTCATGAACCCGCGCAACTCGGCCGCCGGCACGATCCGCCAGCTCGACCCCAAGCTCACTGCCGACCGCCCGCTGTCGACCCTGTTCTACGCCATCGGCGCCACCGACGGCATCGGCTTCCCCACCCAGTGGGACGCCCTCACCTGGCTGCGCGAGCACCGCTTCCCGGTCAACGACGACATCAAGTTGCTCGGCGACGAGGACGACGTGATCGCGCAATGCAAGGCGTGGGAGGAGCGGCGCTCGGGCCTGAGCTTCGAGATCGACGGCGTCGTGATCAAGGTCAACGACGTCGAGCTGCAGCGGCGGCTGGGCAGCGTCGGGCGCGAGCCACGCTGGGCGATCGCCTGGAAGTTCGCCCCCACGACGAAGACCACCGTGCTCAAGGGCATCGAGTGGAACGTCGGCAAGTTCGGCGACCTCCATCCGTTCGCCGTGCTCGAGCCCGTCGGAGTCGGCGGCGTGACGGTCAAGCTCGCCACCCTCCACAACGAGGAGGACATCGCCCGCAAGGACGTCCGTCCGGGCGATGAGGTGATCGTGCTGCGCGCCGGCGACGTGATCCCGCAGGTGCTCTCACCGGCGCCCCATGCGGTCGAGCGCCCCGACCGAGCGCCCGTGCCCGAGCCGCCCGCGACGTGCCCGTCTTGCGGCACGCCGACGGTCAAGCCCAAGGACAGCGTTTTCACCAAGTGCCCGAACCGCTCCGGCTGCCCGGGCCAGCAGTTCCAGCTCCTCAAGCACTTCGCTTCACGCGGCGCGATGGACATCGAGGGGCTGGGCGAGGAGCGCGTCCTGCAATTGCTCAACGCCGGCCTGATCCGCCAGGCCGGCGACCTCTTCCGCCTCACCGCCGACCAGCTCATGGAGCTGGAGGGCTTCGGCGAGATCAGCGCCCACCGGCTGGTCGAGGCGATCGAGGCCTCCAAGGAGCGCCCGTTCGGGCTCGTGCTCTTCGGCATCGGGCTCGAGGAGGTCGGCTACGTCACCGGGCGCAACCTCGCCCAGCACTTCCGCTCGATCGACGCGCTGATGCGGGCGACCGCCGAGCAGATCGCCGAGGTCCCCGGCGTCGGCCCGAAGATGGCCCAGAGCATCCACGATCAGCTCGCCGAGCCGTCGATGCGCGCACTGATCGAGGACCTGCGCGCCCAGGGCCTGCGCTTCGAGCAGGAGGGCCCGCCGCCCGGCGAGGGCCCGCTGGCGGGCAAGACGTTCGTGCTCACAGGCACGCTGCCGTCGCTGACCCGGGAGCAGGCGACCGAGCAGATCCTCGCCGCCGGTGGGCGCGTGACCTCGTCGGTGTCGAAGAAGACCGACTATCTGGTCGCGGGCGAGGCGGCCGGATCGAAGCTCGAGAAGGCCCAGCGGCTCGAGGTCGACGTGATCGGCGAGAACGGCCTGTTGGAGCTGCTGGGCGGCTAGCTTAGCTAGTGGGGTGCCCGCTGACGGCGCCGGGGTTCCACTAGCCCAGCCGGACGAGCGTGGACGCGAACTTGTCCTGCTCGGAGCGGGCGGCGCTCAGGGACACGCCGTTCATGATCACCGCGAAGACCAGGTCGTGCCCCGAGACGGCGCGGCAGTAGCCGGCCAGCGCCGAGACGTCGGACAGGGTGCCGGTCTTGGCCTGGCAGCGGCCGGCCGCCGCCGTTCCCCGCATGCGGTCGCGCAGGGTGCCGGTGCGGCCCGCCACCGGCAGCGAGGCCCGAAACACGGCGCCGCCGGCGTCGTCACGGACGCCGTCGAGCACGCGTACCACGTCATGGGCGCTGGTCTGGTCGGCGCGCGAGAGCCCGGAGCCGTCGACGACCGTCGGACCGGCGCCGTCGGCGGAGACCGTCTGCTCGACCACGCTCGCACCCGCCGCGGTCGACCCGGCCGACCCGAACAGGGCGCCCAGGCCCTTGAGCAGGCTCTCGGCCAGGTAGTTGTCGGACGGGCGGTTGGTCAGGCGGACGACCTCGGCCATCGACGGCGAGCTCACCTCGGCCAACGGGTGTGCGGCGCCGCCGGCGGCGCCCGCGCGCGCGGCGCCGGTCACGGTGACCCCCTCCGCCCGCAGCGCCGCCCGCAGCTTGCCGGCGGCGTAGGCCGCCGGGCGCATGACGTAGGCGCCCCCGCCCGGGGTCACGTCGCGGTCGAAGCTGAGCGCCGACAGCGGCCCGACGTACGGATCCACGCGCCGCAGCCCGTCGTCGGGCACGCCGCGGAACGCGTCCCAGGCCGACTCGTCCCCCAGCACGTTGCCCTGCACCCGGCGCAGGCCGGCCGCCCGGAGCTTCTCGGCCAGGCTCTCGACCGAGGCGTCGCCGCCGTACGCGCGCTGCGCGAACGCCCGCGAGCCGAAGGTCGGGTCGCCCCCGCCCCGCAGCACCAGGTCGCCGGCCAGCGTCCCGTCCGGTCCGATGGTCGCCGACGACATCGCGCTCGTCTTCAGCGCCCCGTCGGTGCCGTAGCGGCGCAGCGCCGTGGTGGTCGTATAGACCTTCTCGACCGAGGCCGGCGCCTTGCGATCCTCGCCGTGGGACGCGTACAGCTGGGTGCCGCTCGTGGCGTCCAGCACATAGACGCCCGCGCGCGCTCCGGCCGGGCGCAGGATCGAGGTCAGGCGGTCGGGGAGCCCCTGCCCGGCTGCCGGGGCGGCGCCGACGGCGAGCAGCGCGAGGACCAGAGCGACGGTGCGACGCATGTTGGTACCCAACAGGCGGGGGCGGTCGGAGTCGCGCTGCCTCCCTTGGTGTACGGCTCCGTACAATCGTCGCGCATGGGCAAGGTCGTCAAGCTGGACGCCGCCGCGAAGGAACGCGGCAAGGCGGCCCCGGCAACCAAGCAGCGCAAGACCGGCCGGCGCCGGCGGTCGAAGACTGCGCTCGTGCTGGGAGGAGGCGGCTTCACCGGCGGGGTGTACGAGATCGGTGCGCTGCGGGCCCTCGACCTCCTCTCGGTCAACCGCACCGTCAACCAGTTCGACGTCTACATCGGCACGAGCGCCGGGTCCTTCGTGGCCGCCATGACCGCCAACGGCATCACGCCCGAGGAGATGATGCGGGTGGTCAACCAGCAGGTGCCCACGCCGTTCCGGGATGTCGACGTCGGCACCCTGCTCCGCCCCAACCTGCTCGCATTCGCCTGGAAGGGGCTGCGCCTCCCGTTCCACGCCGTCAACCTCGTGCGCACGTTCGCCGGCCAGCTCGGGCAGATCTCGGCCATGGACATCGTGCTGGGGCTCGCCGAGGCGCTGCCCTCGGGCATCTACTCGGGTACCGGGATCGAGCGCTACGTGCGCCAGGTGCTCTCCGACCCCGACCGCACCGACGACTTCCGCCTGCTCGACTCCGAGCTCTACCTGGTCGCGACCGACCTCGACACCTGTGAGCGCATCGTCTTCGGGGCCCAGGACTGGGACGACGTGCCGATCTCTTCCGCGGTCGCCGCGTCGACCGCCCTGCCGATGGTCTACAAGCCGGTCGAGATCCGCGATCGCGAGCTCGTCGACGGAGGGATCGTCTCGACGACGAACATCGACATCGCGGTCGAGGCCGGGGCCAAGTTCATCGTGGTCGTCAATCCCCTGGTGCCGTTCGTCAACGAGTTCGACAAGAAGATCCCGACCCTGTTCGGGTCCAAGGTGCGGCGAGTCAGCGACATGGGCTTCCCGCAGATCGGCTACCAGACGTTCAAGCTGCTCGCCTACCAGCGCCTGCACGAGATCGCGCGCCAGTGGGAGCACAAGTACCCGGGTGTCGACATCGTGCTGATCGAGCCCGAGCCCAACGACGAGCTGATGTTCCAGACCTCGGTGATGAACTTCTCGTCCCGGGTGGATATCGCGCGCCACGGGTTCCAGTCGGTCACCCTCAAGCTCGCCGAGGACTACGACCACTTCCGCGAGATCTGCGAGCGCCACGGGATCGAGATCTCCGCCGCGCGCGTCCGCAAGGTGGTCAAGCACTTCGCGGCCGAGAAGGAGCGCACGCGCGCTTGGCGGAAGATCTTGGAGCAGACGACTGGCGCGCTGCTGCGGCAGTCGGCTAGCGACTGACGGGGCGTTGGGCGTTGGGCGTTGGGCGTTGGAGCGCTAGCCCCAGGGCTCGTAGCAGCCGCTCGCTTGCCGCGCGGTCCCGCACCTGGACTCGCACGTGGTCGGTGGCTCCGAAGGTCGCTCCCGCCTTCACGCGCACCGCGTAGTGGTCCAGCCTTGCTGCCAGCTCCTCGCCCTCGATGCCTGGGGCGCTCAGCCAGAGGAGGTTGGCCTGGCTCGGTTGGGCATCGACGCCCAGGTCGGCGAGCTCGTCGGCCAGGCGCGCGCGCTCCGCGATCACGCGGGCGCGCCGGTGGGCGACCTCGTCGCCGCACTTGCGCAGCGCCTCGAGCGCGCCCGCCTGCGCGAGGGCGTCGATGCCCAGCGGCGGCTCCACCCGCTCGAGCAGGCTCTCGGACCCCGGTCCGCCCAGTGCGTAGCCGACCCGCAGCCCCGCCAGGCCGTAGGCCTTCGAGAACGTCCGCACGAGCAGGAGCCGCGAGTGGTCGTCGAGCAGGTCGAGCGAGGCCGTCGCGCGCTCGGCGTCGGAGAAGTCGCGCAGCGCCTCGTCGACGACCACCACGACGCGCTCGGGCAGGCGCTGGAGGAGCGCGTCGATTCGATCCGCGGTCAGGTAGTGGCCGGTCGGGTCGTTGGGGTTGCAGAGCACGATCAGGCGTGTCCGGCCGGAGACCGCGCCGAGGACCGCGTCGACGTCGTGGCCGGGCACCGGCACCGCCTGCGCGCCTACGCGCCGGGCCATCACCGGGTACAGCGGGTACGACGGCCACGGCGTGACGAGCTCGTCGCCCGCCTCGAGCAGGGCGTGGGCCGTGGCGGCCAGCAGCTCGGAGGCGCCGTTGCCGACGACCGCGCGCTCGGGCTCGACCCCGTGGCGGACCGCAAGCTCACGCCGCAGGGCGCCGGCGTGCGGATCCGCGTAGCGGTTGATCCCGCGCCGCGCCGCGTAGGTCACGGCCGCGACGACGTCGGGGTGGGGGAACTCGTGCCACGTCGTCGTCGCGAGGTCGAGCGGCTCGACCCGCTCGAGCGCCTTCCGCTTGCGCTCCTGCGTCTTGGCGCGCAGCTCCGCGGACACCTCCTGGTCGGACATCCCCTCGAACTGCTTGTAGTAGTCGAGCAGCCCCACGGGGCCGTGCTATCCGCCGCCGGACTGGAGCACCGATCCCGGTCCGTGGATGATGAAGAACCAGATGCAGAACGCGGTCGCGCCGAGCACCGAGGTGACCGCGAAGACAACGCCGATCTTTCCCTGGCGCTGGTCGTGGCCGGCGGCGCGCCGCACGAGGATCCACGCCTGGTCGAGCATGCGCATGCCGACGAGCCCCAGGAGGAGGCAAGCCATGAGGCCGGCGAAGGCGGCCACGATGGCGGCACCGACGTTGTCGGTGGCGCCCTTGACGTGGCCCCCCACCCACAGCCACAGCAGGGGGAGCGGACCCCAGAACAGCAGGCAGACGACCACCTCGCCGAACAGCAGCAGCGCCGCGAGCGTCTCGTCGACGGCGCGTCGCCTGGCGCTGCCGCGCTGGGGCAGCGCGCGATAACGGACCGGACGAGTGCCTGGGCGGCGCCCGACGAACAGGCCGCCGTTGTCGGTGGGGTCCGTCTTCATCCCTGAAACCGCGTTGCACTGTAGGCGGTCAGGCGTAAAGCGAGTCCAAGAGCTCCGCGTACTTCTCGTTGACGACGTTGCGCTTGACCTTGAGCGTCGGCGTGAGCTCTCCCGTCTCCTGCGAGAGGTCGTGGTCGAGGATCACGAACTTCTTGACCTGCTCGACCTGGGCGTACTTCGCGTTGGCTTTGTCGAGCTCGGCCTGGATCAACGCGTGGACCTCGGGATGGCGGCTGAGCTCGGCGACGTCGGTCGGGAGGCCGCGCTCCTGCGCGAACCGGGCGATCTCCTCCTCGTCGACGGTGAGCAGCATCACCGGGTACGGACGACGATCCCCGTGCATGACCGCGTGCGAGACCCAGCGGCTCTGCTTCATGTCGTTCTCGAGGTTGGCCGGGGTCAGGTTCTTGCCGCCGGCTGTGATGATGATGTCCTTCTTGCGGCCGGTGACCTTCAGGTAGCCGTCCTCGTCGAGCGAGCCGAGGTCACCCGTGTGCAGCCAGCCGTCCACGATGGCGCCGAACGACGCGTCGTCGTTGCGGTAGTAGCCACGGAAGATGTTCGGTCCCTTGATGAGGACCTCGCCGTCCGGCGCGATGCGGATCTCGTTGCCGGGGAGCGCGCGGCCGACGGTCCCGAACCGGTGATGCTCGACCGTCGAGTACGTGGCCACGGTGGCCGTCTCGGTCATGCCGTACCCCTCGAGCACGGGGACCCCGGCGGCGTAGAAGAACTCGAGGATCTCGGGCGCGATCGGGGCCGCGCCGGTCACCGCCTGGCGCAGATTGCCGCCGAAGATTGCGCGCACGTTGCGGAACACGCGCTCGTCGGCGACCTCGTACGCCTTGCGCAGCTCGTCGGGGACGGGGTCGCCCCGCACCTCGAGGTCGCGCACCTTGACGCCGAGCTCGACCGCATGGCGCAGCCGCTCGCGGTCCTCGTCGGAGAGCTTTCCCGTGGCGAGCGTGTAGATCTTCTCGAAGATGCGTGGCACCGACGGCAGGTAGGTCGGCTTGACCTCGGCCAGCTCGGGCACGATCGCTCGGGTGTCGCCGCCGAAGTACGCGATGGTCGAGCCGACGTCGACGGTCAGGAGCTGCACGAGCAGCGCGAAGGCGTGGGCGAGCGGCAGGAAGAGGTAGACGACCTCGTCCTCCCGGACCACGTCGAGGCTCTCGCACATGTTGAGCACGGAGCGGTAGTTGTCGTGGGAGAGCACGCAGCCCTTGGGCGGCCCGGTCGTCCCCGACGTGTAGATGAACGTGAACGGGTCCTCTGGGCGCACTGCATTAATCCGCTGCTCGAGCGCCGCCTGGTCGCCGCCGCGCCCGCGTTCGCGCAGCACGTCGAGCGAGGTGGCGTCGCCGACGTCACCGCTGGGGTCGACGACGATCAGGTGGCGCAGGCTCGGCAGCCGATCGCGGACGGCGGCGATCTTGGCCACCTGGCCGGCGTCCTCGCAGATGACGGCGACGGCCTCGGAGTTGCCGGCGACCCACTCGCACTCCTCCGGGGAGTTGGTCGGGTAGATCGGCACGACGACCGCCCCGGCCGATGAAATGGCGAAGTCGGCGTAGGTCCACTCGGGGCGGGTGTCGCAGAGGATGGAGACCCGCTCGCCGGGTTGGATGCCGAGCTCGATCAATCCGAGTGCGATCTCGCGGACGGTCTGTCCGACCTCGGCGTAGGTGAGCGACTGCCACGCCCCATCGCGCTTCTGGCACACGGCAATGCGGTCCGCATGCTTGCGGGCAGCCAGCGCCATCAGGTCGGCGATGGTCCTTGAACCGGTCGACGCCTCGGCCGGCGTCGCGGTTGTGACCTCCATGTGCTCCCCTTCGGACTCGACTCTCCGAGCGGAGGATTCTACGTGCGGTGCTGCTGCCTAGGCGCTGGCTGCCTGCTGCTGAGCGGCGGCCTGCGCGCTCTGCTCGCGCATCGAGGCGAGGAACAGCGTCTTGTCGATTCGCCCGTCGAAGATCGGGACGCCCAGCTCCATGCACTTGGTGATTACGGCCCGGCGGTCCAGGCCCGCCTCGCGCGCGAGCTCAGTGGGCGTCAGGTGAATCGCCATTCCTTAGGTCCCCTCCTCGGGTCTTGCCTACAGACGTTCGTCGAAAAACGTATCGGTCGTTGCGGACGGGCTCAACCGGATTGGCCGCAAAGAGCGGACTTCTGGAGGCGGGCGTCAGGGGTCGGACGGCGATTCGCGTTCGCCGGAGCGCTCGGACGCACCATAAACGGCGCCGGCTGCCGCTCGCCGGAGCGCTCCGACGCACCGGAAACCGCTGCTTTTTCCCCTCGGCCGCGCCCTCCGACGCACCGGAAACCGCGGGGTGAGACCGGGGGGATATTCGGGGGGATCTTGCGGTCACCCTCTTGAGCTCGTCAAACGCGAGCGTACATTCGCGAGTAACGCACGCCGGCTCACCCGGCGGGGGCCGACCGGCCGGCGCGCGTAGCTGGTAGGGGCAGGCAGTTGGTAGGGGCAGGTAGGGAAACGATCACGGAGGGTCGACGTCTATGAGGGGGGCAGTCGTGGAAGCAGCGACGGTGACCACCGCTCATCCGCCGGTCGCCGGTCGCAGCGACCATCAGCTGGTGAGCCTCGTCCGATCCGGGGACGATCGTGCGTTCGAGGAGTTGTTCGCGCGCTACCGGCGGCGGATCACGGCCTACGTCGACGGCATGGTCTCCGACCACGGCCGGGCCGAGGACATCAGCCAGGAGGTGTTCGTCTCGGCGCTGCGGCGGATGCGCCAGACCGAGCGCCCGATCGCGTTCGCCCGTGGATCTACGAGATCGCCAAGAACGCGTGCATCGACGCCTTCCGGCGGCGCAGTCGCGCCGAGGAGGTGTCGCTCACGAGCGACGACGGGCACCACGGGGGCGACCACCTGCGGCTGATCTCATCGACGCCTGCGCCGGACGAGACGATCGAGGTCAAGCAGCGGCTGGACCACCTGTGCGGTGCGTTCGGCGGGTTGACGGAGGCCCACCACGAGATCCTCGTGCTGCGCGAGCTCGAGGGACTCTCCTACCGCGAGATCGACGGGTTATCTCGAGTGGCTGATGTCGCCAGCGTGGAGGCAGCGGTCGTGAGGCTCGACGACATGTCATCGACGAGGGTCAAACGCCGTCTATCGCTTCGAGTGCGTGAGCGGTAGCGACCTGGTCGACGGGGGTCGCTCTTGCTGGTCGACTCGGCAGGGGAATGAGCCACCCGTCGGTCATCGACCCAAGCGACCCCAAGCGGCCCGGGTGCACCAGCGTTATTCGGATCTCAACCGGTCGATGAAGACCTCGTGGATCGCCGCGAGCGTTTCATAGAGCCTCACGCGGCTACGGCATCGACGACCGCCGCCCCCCGGAGCCGAACCACTGCCCCTTTGTGCGAACACGCGAGCGTCTCTTCCGATTCACGCAGACGACCGCTCGGGACGAAGGCCAAAGCTGGTCGACCTTGCGCCCGCTTCGCATGGCCGGCGTGAAGCGAAACTGCGTGCGGTGACCTCCTCGTCAGCGGACGCGGCCGGTAACCGTCCCACTGGGCGTTCGCGGCCAACGCCGCGGTCAGATGAGACCGGTTTCGGCAGCGGGCCCCCCGGACCGCGGACAGTCGCGACAAGGCAGGCACGAGGTAGTCCGTTCAGAGCGGCTCCGAGGTCGGACCGCAGCTAGGGCGCAGCAGTGAATCGGCCGAACCGGGTGAAACGCACGACGCCGAATCGGTCGCAGACCTCACGCGTTGGCGCGATCACGGCGTCACGTATCGAGTGCTCCAGCTGCGAGATGTGGTCGTACAGCCAGGGGCACGCCGCTTCACCGACACAGCATCCCGGGTCTCGCTAGGCGCCAGCCTGCCGGCGCAGGCCTGGCCGGGCGCTCGCCGTGGGCGTCGCGCCGATCCTTCAGGCGTGTAGTTGCGGGTGCAGGTTGCCGTCGGACCCGATCGTGCAGGTCCCTTCGCGATAGGTCTGTGCCACGAATTCGGCCACGCAGCCGGCGATCTTGGCATGGCCGAGGGCGTTGGGATGCAGCGACTGCTGGACAGAGTGCTCGGTCCACCAGTCGGTCGAGTTGGGGTCGTACGCGACGCCCCTCACCCACTGCTGCGACGCGCTGATCCCGCTCGCGCAGATCTCGTGCCCATTGAAGCCGTCGACCATGTCGAGAAAGCGCACACTCGCGTTGGCAGCGACCGATCGCTCGCCAGCGTCCAACACTGGCGCCGCGGTGTCGTGGCCCCACTTGGCATCCGCGTCATAGATTGGGCAGCCGTTCCAGAGCTTGCTCCAGTACTGCCCGTCGGAATAGCGCATCGGCGGCTCGGGAGCCGGCCCAGCGTACGAGACGACGATCAGCTGGTACCGGTAGCGCACGCTGCTCATCACATTCGCGATGCTGGTCAAGGCCTGCTGCACCTTGGGCTCCATCGCCGCCACTCGGCTCTCCCAGGTGGGCCCATCGCTCTGGGCGCAGCCATAGCCGGTCTGAAACACGTAGGCATCCACGCAGCGCGTCGCGGTGCCTCCGAAGTCGGGATCGTCGTTGGCGCCATCCGTGACAAAGATGTAGTTGACCCGGTACTTCCTGGCCACGACGGCGAGCTGGTCGGCCTGCGACGGCTCGCCGTACTGACCCGGCTCGCCGCTCGTGAGGTTGCTCGAGTCCGCACCCGAGCACGCAAGATTGATGTGCGCGTCGGCCGGAATGGCGACCACCTGGATCCAGGCCTTAAGCGAGCGATGGCAATAATTCGAGGGACCGGCGGTGCCCGCCTGGTAGCTGCCGGCGCCCTCGCCGGAGATCTCGCTATCGCCCATGGCGACAATCGCCGTCGATTTCGCCGCGGCAGTCTGAGCGTATGCCAAGCTGACCAACGCGAGCAGCCCCACCGCGATGACCGCCACTACCACCCGCCAGCGAAGAATGGCCACTATGACTCCCTCCACGTCCAACGTTCCCGGGACGCCGGCGCGCCCGGCCCCGACATACCCATCCGAGACACGGACCACTCCCGCCGCCTACGACGCGGCGCACGGGGACGTCATCGCAGCACGCGCATCGGCCACGAACTCGAAACGCCTCGAGTACACGCTGAGCCGGGCCCGGTTTTGCGGAGACCTTGAAACCAGGGACGATCGGTCCTGGGGTGAGGAGAGCCTTTCGCGATGCCACGGCCGGGAAGTATCGGCAGGAGATGGTCGAGCGCGGCGTTCGGCTGGCGCTTGAGCGATTGCGCATGTTGCTGTCGATCTCGGGATGCACCCTGAGACGCTGTGCAAGCACGTGCGTCGGGCCAGGCCGACAGCGGCGCGCGTGCGGATCTGATCCGTTGGCAGGAGCGCGAGGAGATCCGGCGGTTGCGCAAGGAGAACTTCGAGCTGCGCCGCGCCAACGAGATCCTCAAGTCGGCCTCGGTGTTTTTCGCCAAAGGAGCTCGACGCAGACCGACCGAAGTGAGCGCCTACATCGACGAGCATCGCGAGCGCCTCGGGGTCGAGCCCATCTGCCGGACCCTGGGCGTGTCGGCGCTCCGCCTACTACGAGCGCGCGAACGGGATCCCGTCGACGCGGGAGCTCTCCGACGAGCGCCTGCTCGCTGAGATCAGGCGGGTCCACGCCGACAACGACGAGGCCTACGGCTCGCGGCGGACGTGGAAGGCACTGAGGCGCAAGGGGATCGAGGTCGCCGCTGCACCCTCACCGCGCACCCCGCCCGGACCCGCGACCCCGGCCGGCGGACGCGCGCCGTGTGCGACTGCCCTCCGCGACCCTCCGGGTCGCTCCGGCCAGCCGCACACGGACATCAACGACACCGAACACACGGCCCAACATAAGCGCCAACCCGGACAGCAAGACCGCGCATGCAACGACGTCAACGACGCACCCCACGGACCCCAGTTAAGGCGAGCGCATGGGCCTCAGTCGCCCAGCGGTCGAGAGCACGCTGTTCCGTGCGCGCCGCCGGCTCACGCAGGAGTACGACGAGCTCGCTTCGGGCGCGCGGTGCGCGCGCGTGCAGGCGATCATCTCGTCGGCCGCCGGCGGACAGCCGGTCGGCCGCGACCAGCGCCGCATGGCCCGCCACGTCGCGCAATGTCAGGACTGCCGCCGCCACGCCCGTTCGCTGGGCGTGTCGATGCCGGCGGCGGGGGCGAGAGGGGCTCGGCGGCTCGCCGCGCTGCTCCCGCTTCCGCTGCTGGGCCGCCGCCGCCCGGACGAGGCGGTCGCCGCCCACGCCCATGGTGGGCTGGCGGCGCAGGTCGTCAGCGCGCTGCCGGTGGCCGAGCCGCTGGCCGCCAACTGGGGCAAGGCGGCCGCGACGCTCGCCACGCTCGCGGTGGCCGGGTTCGGGGCCGGCTCGGCCGCTCAGCACTACGGGCTGGGAGGGTCGCCCTCGCCCCACCATGCGCCGGTGGGTCGGCTCGCCGCCGACGTCGGCAGGGCCGCGCGCGCCGCGACCGCCGCAGTGGGCGAGACCCGCGTCGTGCTGCCGGCGTCGGGCCGCCGGGCGGTTGGCGGCGGGCCCGTCCCGTCGGGCCCGCACGAGCGGCGGGGCGGCGGCGGATCAGCTGGCGGGGATGATCGTGGGGAAGGGGGCGGCGGGAGCTCCGCCGAAGCCCGCGGCGGTACCGACGCCGGTCGCGAGGCCAGTGCCGTCGCGGGCGCCGGCGGGGACGCCCGCGCGCCGAGCGTGCCTTCGGCGGACGTCCCGTCCATGAAGGCGCCGGACGCGTCCAGCACGCCGAAGGCGGAGGCGCCCAAGCTCGACGCCGAGGCGCTGCCGGCGCCCAGCGCGCCGGCGCCTCCACAGGCGCCCGAGCCGCCCTCGATGGCGGTGCAGACGCCGTCGGCGCCGGACACCTCGGGAGCCACGTCGCTGGCGTCCGGCGCGACGTCGAGCGCCCGGTCGGCGGCGTCCGGCGCGACGTCGAGCGCCAGATCGGCGGCGTCCAGCGCGACGTCGAGCGCCACGTCGGCGGCGTCCAGCGCGACGTCGAGCGCCACGTCGGCGGCGTCCAGCGCGACGTCGAGCGCCACCTCCTCGCTGCCAGGCGTGCCGTAGCCGGTCACCGACGCCGCCTCGCCCGGCCTCCGGGCGGCCGGCCGGCGGGCCCGTGCACTCTTATACGCTGCGGCGCCCTTGCTCGACGACGACCCGCCCGCCGGCCGGGACTCGTTCCTCGAGTCCCTCATGGACACGGAGCTGTACTCGATGGGGGCGTTCTTCTCCGACCGCCACCCCGAGCTCGTCGACGACGTCATTGCCCGCAGCGAGGCGATCGAGGACAACGGCCTCGAGCGGTACGCGCGCACGGAGGGCCTGACCCTCGAGGAGGGCGTCCAGACCCTCATCACCGGGCTGGCGGTGCGGTATTACAAGGCGATCAACGGCTAGGGAGGTGGTTGAGCGCACAGCGTGGGCGCGTTGCGTTTGGGCTCGCGCCGAACGGCGGCGACGAAAGGGGGTGGGCCGGAAGCCGGGTGCTTGACCTTAGGGCCAATAATCGCGCCGAAGGTCAAGCACCCCCGCCGAACGTCACCCCTCTTTTGTCGCCGCCGTTCTCGCGGCCCGGGTCGTCAGGCGGTCGCGCCGACCACAGCGCGCTCGCCGACGAACCGCGCCAGCCGCGCGCGGTGCTTCTTCGCCCCCCCGAGCAGGGCGGCGTCGACCTGCGCCCGCTTGAAGAGCCAGTGCACGTCGGCCTCCCACGTGAAGCCGATGCCGCCGTGGGCCTGGATCGCGCTGGCGGTCACCGAGCGGCCGGCGTCCGAGGCGGTCGCCTTGGCCAGCGCGGCGCACTCGCGCAGCCGGTCGGGGTCGGCGTCGGCCGTCCACGCCGCCTCGCTCGTGGCCGCGCGGGCGATCTCGGTGTCCAGCAGCATCTGAGCGCAACGGTGCGAGACCGCCTGGTAGGCGCCCACCGGCGTGCCGAACTGCTTGCGCTCCTTGACGTAGGCCACCGTCATCTCGAGGGCCCGGTCGCAGACGCCGACCAGCTCGGCCGACACGGCCACGAGCGCGCGGGCGACGCCGGCGGCGACGTCGCCGGTCAGCGGCTCGCCGGCGTCGGCGGCGGCGGCGACGCGCGCGGCGGGGCGCGTCGGGTCGATCGCCGCGACGGCCTCCACGCCGGCCTCCTCGGGGGTGAGCACGCGCGCGGCGCCGTCCTCGACGAGCACGATCAGGTCGGCGTCCGCTCCGCTCGGAACCAGGCCGGCCACGCCGTCGGTGGCCGCCGCGACCGCGCCGACGTGCTCGCCGCTCGCGAGTCCGGGCAGCCAGCGCTCGCGCTGCTGGACCGAGCCGCCGGCCTGGACGAGGGCGGCGGCCATGGTGCTCGGCAGGAGGGGGACAGGAGCGACGGTGCGCCCGAGCTCCTCGCAGAGGATGGCCAGCTCGACGCCGCCGAGCCCCTGGCCGCCGTGCTCCTCGGGAATCGCGATGCCCGGCCAGCCGAGCTCGCGCAGCTCGGTCCACAGGCGGTCGTCGTGGCGGCCGGCCTCGGCGTGCTCGCGGACGCGCTCGGGGCTCGCCCGGTCGGCGAGGAGCTCGCGCGCCGTGCGCTGGATGTCGCGCTGGTCGTCGGTCAATCCGAAGTCCATGGGTGCTCCTCTCAGGCGGTCGCCGGCTTGAGCCGGGGCAAGCCGAGCACGCGCTCGGCGACGATGTTCTTGAGGATCTCGGTGGTGCCGCCCTCGATCGAGTTGCCGCGAGCGCGTAGGAGCTCGTAGCTCCAAGTCGTGCCCGCCACGAGGGCCTCGGCGCCAACGATGTCGGCGGCGAGCTGGGTGGCCTCCTGGTTGGTGTCGGACCACAACCACTTGACCAGCGACCCCTCGGGGCCGGGCTGGCCATAGCGCTCGGCGTCGGTCAGGCCCTTCCAGGCCATCAGGCGGATCGCCTCGCAGCGGGCATGGAGCTCGGCGAGCTGGTCCGCGTAGCGGGGGTCGTCGAGCAGCCCGCGCTCGGCGGCGACGGCGATGAGGTCGTCGAGGAGCTGGCGCAGGCGGATCTGAAGGGTGAAGCCGAGGCCTGCGCGCTCGTTCATCAGCGTGGTCAGCGCGACCTTCCAGCCGTTGCCGACGCCGCCGACGACGTTGTCGTCCGGGATGCGCGCGCCCTCGATGAACAGCTCGTTGAACTCGGCCTCGCCGGTGATCTGCCGCAGCGGGCGAACCTGGACCTCCTCCTGCTCCATGTCCATGAGGAAGTAGGTCAGCCCCTTGTGCTTGGGGGCGTCGGGGTCGGTGCGCGCCACGAGCATGCACCACTTCGAGTACTGGGCGGCGCTGGTCCACACCTTCTGGCCGGTCACGACCCAGTCGTCGCCATTCCTGACCGCCCTCGTCTTGAGGCTGGCGAGGTCGGAGCCCGCGTCGGGCTCGGAGAAGCCCTGGCACCAGATCTCGTCGGCCGAGAGAATCGGCGCGAGGTAGCGCTCCTTCTGCTCGTCCGTGCCCCAGACCATCAGCGTCGGGCCGCCCAACAGCAGACCGAGCACGTTGGCGGGTAGCGGCACCCGGGCGCGCCCGAGCTCCTCGAAGTAGATGGCCGACTGGGTCAGCGTGGCGCCGCGGCCGCCGTACTCGGCCGGCCAGCCGGGCGCCGCCCAGCCGCCCTCGTAGAGCTGGCGCTGCCAGGCGGCGCGCCAGGCATTGCGGGCCCCGTCGGCGACCTCGCCGGGGTCGGGCGGCGGCGGGTTGTCCGCCAGCCAGGCGCGGAACTCGTCGCGGAAGGCGAGCTCTTCGTCGGAGAAGGTCAGGTCCATCGGTTTGCCTCGCTTCGTCGCGTCGCTAGATCCGTGGGGTACGCCATCGTACTCAATGAGTACACTCCGCCGCGCGATGGCGACCGTCCGTCCCGGATCCCTGGTCTCCGAGCACCCGGACGTCGGCGGGCGGCTCGCGCCGGCGGGCGAACGCCAGCGGGCGCGGCTGCTCGATGCGGTCGCCCGCGTCGTTGCGCAGAAGGGCTACGCCGCGAGCACTGTCGCCGACATCGTGCGGGCGGCCGGCGTGTCGCGCTCGACGTTCTACGAGCAGTTCGAAGGCAAGGAGGCATG
>Ga0126312_10000384_pt1 | contig 25466 bp, 27 predicted proteins | sample Plot104A_FD_92537 | JGI IMG/M metagenome (GOLD analysis project Ga0126312, IMG submission 92537) | Serpentine soil microbial communities from UC McLaughlin Reserve, CA, USA - Plot104A | ecosystem: Environmental > Terrestrial > Soil > Grasslands | place: USA: UC McLaughlin Reserve, Lake County...
CGGCCTTCTCGTCGGTCAGGAGCTCCTCCTCGATGCTCGTGCCGAGCCGCTCCAGCAGGTGGTCGCCCACTCGGAGCGCGTTGGCCATCGCCGTAAGCGCCGGGTTCACGGCCGACGCCGATGGGAAGAAGCTCGTGTCGACGACGTAGAGGTTGTCGACGTCGTGCGCCTTGCAGTTCACGTCCAATGCCGACTCCGAGGGGTCGTCGCCGAAGCGGACCGTCCCGCACTGATGGGCGACACCCGCCAGCGGGATGCGCTGGTCGAGCACCGTCTTGCTCGGGATCCCCTGGTGACACCCCAGGTCGCCCAGCAGCGCCTTGAGCTTGCCGAGCAGGCGCTTGTGAGGCTCGAGGTTGTGGTAGGTCTTGGCGAGGTGGATTCGTCCCTGGCGGTCGACGGTCACCCGGTTGTCCGCATGCGGCAGGTCCTCGGTCGTCAGCCAGAAGTCGATCGCGTGCCGCGCCATGTAGTCCAGTACCTGACCCGGCGCGAACCAGGGGGCGCCGGCGCGAAGGATGTTGCGGTCCGACTTGCCGAGCATCTGGATGTGGCCGAGCGGCAGCTCGGAGTCGTCGGCGCCCCAGTAGTAGTCATTGACGCCGAGCGTCTTCTGGAACTTGGTCTCGTTCGGAGTCTGCGAGATCGCGATGACGCCTGAATTGATGTGGGCCATGTAATTGCGTCCCACCACCTCCGACGAGTTGGCGAGCCCGCCGGGGTGCTTCTCGTTGGCGGACCTGAGCAGCAGGGCCGCCGAGTTGGTGGCACCGCAGGACACGACCACGACGTCGCCCGAGTACCTCGTGCCGTCCTCGGTCACCACGTCGCTCACGCTCGAGCCCGCGCCGTCGGTCTCCAGCCGCTCGACCTTGGCGTGGCGCACCAGGGTCACGTTGTCGTGCCTCAGGGCGGGCCGGACGCAACAGACGTGCGCGTCCGCCTTGCCGTCGGTGAGACAGGGGAAGCCGTCGAAGCGGTCGCAGCGGACGCACTTGCCGCCTTCGGGGTCGGTCTCGTTCATGTCCACGCCCACGGGCAGGTGGAACGGGTGATGCCCGGTGGCCAGGAAGTCGTCGTGCAGCTGCTGGATGCGGGGCTCGTGCGACACCGCCGGATAGGGGAAGGCGCCCGAGCGCGGCGGCTCGGTGGGGTCCTCGCCGGCCTCGCCGTGCACGAGGTAGAGCTTCTCCGCCTCGGTGTAGTAGGGCTCGAGGTCCTGGTAGGAGATGGGCCAGGCGGGCGAGATGCCGCCGTAGTGCTCCACCTCGTCGAAGTCCCGCTCGCGGAGGCGGAACAGGATCGCGCCGTAGAACTTCGTGTTGCCGCCAACGAAGTACTGCTGGTGGGGGTGGAACTCCTGGCCGTCCTTGTCGATCCACCTCTCGGTGTCCGCCAGGTAGCGCTCCTTGCCGAAGACCTGCCTGGAATCCCAGTTCTCCGGCTCTCGCGGCAGGTAGCCGCCTCGCTCCAGCAACAGGATGCGCTTGCCGGACGGAGCCAGCTTGTGGGCCAGGGTGCCGCCGCCGGCACCGGTACCGATGATGATGACGTCATAGTGCTCGGGCATACGGGCGTAGTGCCGCGAGCGGCCCATGTGTTACAGCCGATGGCCGGGCGTCCGGAGGGCGATCACTCACCGCGGGTGCTAGACGAGGGCGATCGGGGACGTCCAGGCGCCCGACGCGCCCCGAAGCTTGGGGTGGGTCAAGATCAGTGCGAAGTCGCGGACGCCGGCGGCGGCGAGCTCCGACAGATAGAGGTTCTCGACGATGAAGACGCCGTGCCTGGCGTTCAGGATCTGCGGAACCTCGAAGGGGCGATCGGGATCCTCGGCCGGGACGGGACCGTAGCTCCAGGTGTCACAGCCGGTGAGGGCGACGCCTTTGTCGGCCAGCCAGGCGGCCAGCTCGCAGCCGGGGCCGGGCTCGCCGGAGACGTAGGTATCCGGGTCCTCCCACCTCGTCCCCCAGCCGGTGTGGAACAGCACCGCGTCCCCCGGCGACGGGTCGATGTCCGCCACGGCGTCCATTCCGATCACGTCGCCTGGGCCGAGCTCGGCCACGTCGACGAGCCAGCCGCGGGTGACGACCTGCGGCACGGTCTCGACACCGAGCTTGGAGACGCCGGAGGTGCCGGCGAGCTCCGAGACGGTCACGCCGTTGTAGGCGCGGTCCCCGATCTGCAGGTGGCTCAGGGCATCCAGGTGGGTGCCGAGCTGCATCGTGCCCGACACCTGCTCGATGATCCAGTTGACCTCGTTGTGACCGACCGGCATGGCCGCGTTCTGGTGATGGGCCGTGGTGACGAGTGTCTGCTTGAAGAAGCGCCCGGGGAAGACGGGGATCCCCTCATGCAGCTCGTGGGCAAGATCGAAGAGCCGAGCCGAGCGGACCAGCGAGAGCGCCTCGAGCCGCTTGGCCTCGTCGACGTGATTGAGCATCCCGAGTTCGTCGTCCTCGCCGAAGGGGGAAGGCCACCACATGCTGGCTCCGTCCGCCCCTCGCCCGATTCGTTACGAAGCCGTTTGTCCCGGAAGCCACCGGGAATCGCGTTAATGACCCCCCCAGACAAGAGGAGGGATTGCAAATGGCTCAGTCAAGGGCACAACGCAGCGCCGCGGCGAAGAAGGCAGCGGCGACGCGGAAGCGGAACGCCGCCAGGCGCAGCCAGCGGGGCGCAAGGAGCTCTGCTCGCGGTACGAGTGGCGACGTGACGCAGGCCGTGAAGTCGGTCAGCAACACCGCGAAGAAGAGCATCGACGCCGTCCGCAAGCGCGCGGACGCGGAGATCAGCCGGCTCGCCGGCAGCGCGCGGCGCTGACCGCAGGCAGGGCCTCCCCCTCGAGTGAGGGGGAGGCTTTCCGTCTCTACTCCGACGACCAGGGCGTCGAGAAGCTCGGGAAGAGCGTCAGGCCGCCGTCCACGAAAATGGTCTGCCCCGTGATGTAGGCCGCATCGTCACTGGCGAGGAAGGCGGTGACGCCCGCCATCTCGTCGGAGTCCCCGGCGCGCTGCATCGGGATGTGCTCCTCGACCTGCCTGCGCTTGTCCGGATCGTCGATCCAGGCCCGGTTGATCGGGGTGACCGTGGCGCCGGGGCCCACGCCGTTCACCCGGATCCCCTTCCCGGCGTACTCGAGCGCCAGCGTCCGCGTGAGATTCTGCATTCCGCCCTTGCTGGTCGAGTAGCCGAGGTAGCCCGGCTTGGGGATCAGCTGGTGAACACTCGAGATGTTGATGATCACGCCCGCCTTCTGCTCGGCCAGGAAGTGCTTGATGGCCTCCCGGGCGCACATGAACGAGCCGCGGAGGTTCACGGCGAGCACCTTGTCGAAGTCCTCACTGGAGAGCTCCTCGCTCGGCCTGGAGATCTGGATGCCGGCGTTGTTGACGAGGACATCCACCCCGCCGAGCCCCTCGACCGCCTCGCCGACCATCCGCACCACGTCGCCCTCCTGGGAGACGTCGCCGCGAACGAGGACGTCCTGGACGCCCTCCCCCTGGACCTTGCTGACGCAGGCGTGCACCTGGTCCTCCGTCTCCTGGGCTTCCTCCGGCTGGCGGAGGTAGTTGATCGCGACGTTGGCGCCATACTCGGCGAAGCGCACGGCGATCGCCTGCCCTATCCCGGAGCTGCCCCCGGTCACGAGCACGTTCTTGTCCTTGAGGCCTCCGAGGCCCTTGGTCCTCTCGACGGTGGTGGCGCTCTCTGCCATGTCTCTCGCTCCTGGTTCGGGGTCCTGGCCCCTAGTGCGGCGACGGCGGTTCGCGTTACAGGTCGACCGGGGCCGGCATATCACCCGCCGGTGAGTTCGCCGGGCGTGAGCCGGGGAAGTGCGCGGGCCAGCCGGGAGACCGCGACGGCCACCACGAGGGCGGCGCCATAGAAGAGCTGCTGCACGAAGCTCTCCACGCCGAGCAGCTGTAGCCCCGTGACCCCGGTGACGAGGAAGTAGACCGCGATCATCGCCCCCCACGGGTTGAAGCGGCCCGGGGCGATGCTCGTCGCGCCGAGGAAGGCGCCGGCGAAGGCGGGCAGGAGGAAGTCGGCGCCGGACGAGGGGTCTGCGCCGCCATTCGTGCCCGCGTACAGCACGCCCGCCAGCCCGGCGATCGCCGCGGCGCCGACCAGCGCGCCGAAGCGCGCCCGACCAACCCGGACGCCGCTCAGGCGCGCGACGCTCCGTCCCCTGCCCGTGAACAGAAGCCGCCTCCCCAGCGGGGTGAAGTCGAGCACGTACCAGAGCGCCGCGCAGAGGACGAGCCCGTACCAGAAGGCGAGCGGGATGCCCAGGAAGTCCCAGGTGATCACCGGGTTCACAAGCGAATCGGAGATGCCGCCGACCGTTGCGGAGCCGCTGATCCAGAGCACGACACCGGAGACGAACGCGCCCGTGCCGAGCGTGGTGATGAACGAGTCGAGCTCGAGCAGGACGATCAGCGCGCCGTTGAGGACGCCCACCATCAGCGCGCACGCGAGCGCGGCCACCATCGCGAGCCCGATGGGCCAGCCCTCGTTCACGTCGAGGAGCGCCGTGACCATCGCCGAGAGCGAGAGCACGGATGCCACCGAGAGGTCGTACTCCCCCGCCGTGAGGGGCAGGAGCAGCCCGAGCGTGAGCACCGCCAGCACGGCCTGGCTACCGAAGATGTTCTGGAAGTTCGCCGCCGTGAGGAAGGTGTCCGGCTCCAGCGCGCCGAACAGCCCGATCACGGCCAGCCAGACGACCGGCAGGGCTAGCCGCTGGGCGAGTGGCACCGCTCCGCGATTCCTTCCCTGGTCAGCTCCGCGCCGGCGAGATCGGCGGCCGCCCGCCCATTCGAGAAGATGAGGACGCGATCACAAAGATCGACGAGCTGCTCGTGGTCGTCGCTGGCACAGAGCACGCATATGCCGTCTTCCGCGAGCCTCCGAATTGCGCCGGTGATCCGCTCGCGCGCTCCCACGTCGACCCCGCGGGTGGGCTCGTCGAGGAGCAGCAGCCGCGGCTCGGTGTTCAGCCACTTCGCGAGCAGCGCCTTCTGCTGGTTGCCGCCGCTGAGCGCCTCGAAGGCGAGCCCCGGCTGGGGCGGGCGCACGTCGTGTGCGGCGAGCAGCTCGGCGACCTCCCCACGCAGCCGGCGGCGGTCGAGGCCCGCGCCCGAGCGGTAGCGGTCGAGCACTGGCAGCGTGACGTTCGCAGCCACGGACAGCGAGCCCGCCGCTCCGTCCCGCGAGCGGTCCGCCGGCAATAGCGCGATTCCCGCCGCCAGCGCGCGGTCGGGCGTGAGGGCGGGGAGGTCGAGCTCCACGCCCAGCTCGAGCCTGCCCAGGCGGCAAGCGCGAGCGCCGAACAGCAGGTAGGGCACCTCCTCGAAGCCGGATCCGGGTAGGCCCGTGAGACCGAGCACCTCGCCCCGCCGAAGCTCGAGCGACAGATCGCTGACGACCCCTCCCGACAGTCCGCGCACGGCCACCTCCGCCTTGCCGCCGGCGGAAGGGCGACTTCCGTCGACCGCGCCCCGAACCGGATGGCCGATGACCATCTCCACGAGTCCGTCGGGCTCCACGGCATCGCCGGCCACGACTCCGGCATTGCGCCCGTCACGCAGCACGGTCACCCGATCGGCCAAGCGGCTGGTCTCGCCCAGGTCGTGGGACACGAACAGAACGCCCGAGCCTTCCCCCGCTAGGCGGCGGACCAGAGCGAAGAGGACCCCACGCTCCGGCTCGGGAAGGAACACGGTCGGTTCATCGAGCACGAGCACTCCGCCTGCCGGCATCGCCTCGACAGCGCGCACGATCGCGAGCAATGCCCTTTGGGCGGGTGGCAGATCGCCAACGGTGGCTCTGGGATCGAGATCCGTTCCGAAGCGCGCAAATGTCTCTCGCGCCCGCCGCCGCTCCGACCGCCAGGAGATGCGGCCGCGGCGGGCGCTCGCCAGCTCCTCCAGCCGGAGGTTCTCGAGCACGCTCAGTGAGGGGATCAGGCCGAGGTCCTGGTGGACGAAGCGCAGGCCGAGGGCGCGCGGCTGGCCGGCGGCGAGCGGGAGGGGCACCGACCGCCCGGACAGCTCGAGCTCGCCGCCCGGCTCCGGAGCGTGGTAGCCGGCGAGGATCTTGATCAACGTCGACTTGCCGGATCCGTTCTCGCCCAGCAGGCCGTGGACCTCTCCTCGCCGCAGCGAGATGCCGGCGCCGTCCAGCGCAAGCGTGCCGCCAAAGCGCTTGGAGATGTTGCGGGCCTCGAGAGCTATGGGTTGCCCGTCAGGCCCCACAGCTTCCTGTAGCCGTCGACATAGGCGTCGCCGTAGCCGCGGTCGAACCTCGGCGGGCGTCCGGCCTCGTCGACGTTCCGATCGTCGAACACACGCAGCGGTGTGTTCTCGCTCCGCACCGGCCGCTGCCCCGCGATCTTGCGAAATGCCTGATCCATGCTCGCCCAGCCGATCCAGGCGAGGTCCTCCCCGGCGTCCATCGCCACGACGTCCTTCTCCTGAAGCATCCGGAGCACAAACGGTGTGCCATTGAAGGTCGAGATCTTGACGCGTCCCGCGCGTCGGGAGCCGACGATCGCGGGGACGGCGAACTGGGACATGCTGTCGTAGATCGGTATCACGTAGTCCACGCCCGGATCGCGGACAAGTGCCGACTGCACCTCCGTCCGCAGCTTGGTCGCCCAGTCGGGAAACGGGACGTCCACGAAGCGCAGCTTGCAGCCCCGGCAGCGCCGCGTGAACTCGTCCTTGAGCCCGCGGACCAGCGGGGCGGTCGACGGCGCATCCTTCGACGTGACGACCACGGTGTCCGCCTTGCCTCCGCTGTCGGCGATCACGAAGTCCGCCTCGAGCCTTCCGGCCCGCTCGAACGGTCCGGGGATGCAGGTCGTGCCAAGTGCGCGGCCTCCCGCGCCGCCCTGACAGGGCTCCTGCTCCCCGGTCGTGCGCAGCACGACGACCGGAATGCCTGCCTTCTCGGCCTGGCGGATCTGGGGACCGAGCAGTCTGGGGTCCTGCGCGAGGAGGAGGATCGCGTCGGCCTTCCGGGCGATCGCCGTTCTGATCCCTTGCGCCCACTCGGACGGCTTGCCCCGGTTGGGAAACACCACGAGCTCCGCACCGACCTCCGCGGCGGCCTGCTTCATGCCGTTCTGGACTGCCGCCACGAACGGCACCTCGCTCGTGATCGGGATCTCGAATAGCCGCTTGCCCCGCAGCCTGCGGCGAGCCTCGAAAGCCGGTCCCGGGGGCTGGAAGCGCGGGCGCGCCCGAAATCGGTCGAGCTGCGCCTCCGCCGCCTCCACCCCGCTCCCGCCGCCGGATCGGTCGCCGTCGCCTGCCCGGTCTACGCTCCCGCACGCCACGAGCCCAATGGCGCAGACTCCGGTGGCGAGCCGGGCTAGCCTCCTAGATGACACCGAGCTCATGGGCCCGGTCCACTGCCTCACCGCGGCCTTCCACGTCGAGCTTGCGGTAGATGCTCTTCGTGTGCGTCTTGATCGTGTTGAGCGACACGCACAAGGCGTCGGCGATCTCGCGCTGGGACAGCTCGCTCGGCAACAAGCGGATCACCGCCAGCTCGCGGTCTGTCAGCTCTCCCGCCGTTCCGGCGCCCGCACGCCGGCGCAGGCCCCGTTGCAGGCGGCGTTCGGTCCGTGCCAGCATCTCCTTGAGTATCCCCGGCTCGGGGCACCGGTCGATGGTGCGCCGGGCCTCTCGGAGGACCTGCCCTGCCCCGTCCGGGTCGCCCTGGAGCTGTCGGGCCTCGGCATGGGAAAGCAACGCGTAGCCGATCTCGACCGCGGCGACGCCGCGGCGCGATAGCTCGACGCTGTGCTCGATCACGTCCCCCGCCTCGGCGAGCCTTCCGTCCTGCTCGAGCGCCCGCCCGCGCACGACCCGCGCCAGTGTCGTGGCCCAGTGGTCGTCGAGGCTCCGGTGCTCGGCCAGCTCCAGGGCATCGCCGGCGACCTCTCCGGCGACTCCCAGATCGCCCCGCTCGGCGCGAATCGCGGCTAGTCCGCCGCTCGCGTGGATGACCGCCAGGTGGTTGCCCGCGGCCCTCGCCGTTGCGACCGACTCCTCGAGCTCCTCCGCGGCTTCGCGTGAGCGCCCGCTCCAGAAGAGCGCGATTCCGAGCACCGGACAGCCTACGGGGCGCCATGGCGTCTCGCCCCGCTCGACCGAGCGCCGCCCCGCCTCCACCGCCTCGTCCACGTTCCCGTCCATGTAGCGGTAGATCTCGCGCAAGGCTGCCACCCCGGACTCGACCACGGCCGTGCCGTCGCCGCTACTCGCCCGATCCGCCGCCTCGATCCACTGCGCGACCCGGTCCAGGTGACCGGTGTTCACCGCGATCCAGGCCTTGGTCAGGCAGAGCCCGGCGTCGCCGGCCACGGCCTCGTCGCCCAGGGCGTCGAGCCAGCCGGCCACCGTCTCGATCCGCCCCCGCTGCAGGTAGTCGTACCAGTGGAGGGTGATGAGCTCGCTCGCTTTGGAGGCGTCTCCGGCGAGGGTGGCGTGGCGTATCGCCTCGGACACGGACCCGGCGGCGCGGAACCAAGCCGACGCTCGGCGGTGCAGCTCCGGGACGAGCTCGGACTCCGTCCGGGCGAGCTCGTGACGCAGGAGCCCGGCGAACAGGTGGTGGTAGCGATACCACTGGCGCTTGTCGTCGAGCGGGACCAGGAAGAGATTGGCTCGCTCGAGCTCCTCCAGGCGGGCTGCCGAGTCCTCCTCCTCCTCCTCGTCGAGCACCGCGTCGCAGAGCCCCCCGCTGAGGCGGTCCAGCAGCGACGTCCTGAGGAGGAAGGAGCGCACCTCCGACGACTGGCCGTCCAGCACCTCGAAGCCCAGGTAGTCGACTATCGGGCGGTCGTCGCCCGCGAACGACGAGATGAAACCGTGGGCGTCGTCGCGGCCCGAGAGTGAGAGGGCGGCCAGCTGGAGCCCGGCCGCCCAGCCCTCGGTGCGTCCCTGGAGTCGATCTATGTCGTCGCGGTCGAGCCCGAGGCCGAGGACCTCGTTGAGCAGGGTGGTCGCCTCGCCGTCGGTGAAGCGCAACTGGGTGGCGTGCACCTCGACCAGCTCCCGACGGACCCGCAGCCGCCCCAGCGCAAGGGGCGGCTCGCTGCGGGTGGCCAACGACAGCTGCAGCGCTTGGGGAAGGTGCTCGAGCAGGTAATCCAGCGACTCGTGGATTCGAGGGTTCGTGATCAGGTGGTAGTCGTCGAGGACGAGAACCAAGCGTCCGGAGAAGTCGGCCAGATCGTTGATCAGGGACGGCAAAACGACGTCGGTCAGGCTGGTTGGGCCTGCCAGCGCAGCGAGCGCCTGGCCGCCGACTCCGGGCACGAGGCCGCGCAGCGCGGCGATCACGCCCTCGAAGAAGCGAACCGGGTCGTTGTCGCTCGGATCGAGCGAGAGCCAGGCGAACCGCCGCTCCTCGGCCGCCGCCGCGTGCCACTCACCCAGCAGGGTCGTCTTGCCGGAGCCGGCCGGCGCACTGATCAGCATCAGCTTGGCCGCCGACGCGGCCGTGAGCGCCTCGACGAGCCGACCGCGCTGCACGAGGCCGGCCGGAACGCGGGGCACCTCGAGCTTGGTGGCGGCGAGCACGGCGCGGGGCGCCGGGCGGGTGGGGGTTTCAGGGCGTGAGGAGATGCGCGGCTTTCTTCCAGAGCCGGCGCCTCCCCAGGCGAAAGTACCCAGCCAGACTATAGGTGTCCAGCATTCAGCTCGGCCGGCGTGGCCAGCGGGGAGCTAGCCGGGGCCGCCGCCTCGAGTCGAGCCGCCGCCGAGCGCGCCTTCGCCGGCGCTCCTCGTCCCTCGCACGCTCGCGGTCCTCGCTGAGCCCAACCTCCAGGAATAGGAGCAGCAGCGCTCCCCCGAGCCCGACGGAGATCAAGCCGATGGCGAGCACGCCGCCGGTCCGGCCGCCGAGCACGAGGGCGCAAACCGCACCGAGGGCAACGAGGACTGCTGCTGACCCGAACGCGACTATGCGGGCGCGAGGCGACACGCCCAAGGTATAGCCGGAAGCGCGCCCCTCAGGCGACAGGCTCGAGTGTCGGCTCTATGGCGCCGAAGTACCGCTCGAGCGCACCCCGGACCTTGCTGCGGCCTCGGTGCAGCAGCACCCGCTGATTGCCGTCGGTCAGCTCGAGCAGGTCGCAGACCTCCTCAGCCGGGCAGCCCTCGATGTCGCGCAGGGTGATGACCGCCCGCTGACTCGGGGGCAGGTCGCCGACGGCGCGGAGGATCACCTCGCGAGTCTCGCCCGCGAGCAGGCCCTCGGCGGGAGTCTCCCAACGGGTCGGCCCGAGCGCCCAATGCTGCGGCCAGCGATCGTGATCCGCCGGCAGGAAGCGATCCGGATCCACCGCCGAGGCCTCCGGGTCGCCGTCGGGGGCAAGCGACGAGAAGGGGACGGTGCGGCGCTCGCGGGCGCCGCGGGTCATCGCGGTGTTCGTCGCGATCCGGAAGATCCAGGTCTTGAGCGAGGAGCGACCCTCGAATCGGTCCAGGCCGTGCAACACGCCGAGCCAGGCCTCTTGGACGACCTCCTCCGCGATCGCCTGGCTCGGCACGTAGCTCCTGGCCAGCCGCAGTAGCGCCGGTGTGTAAGCGTCCACCAGGCTCGCGAACGTAGCTTCGTCGCCCCGCCGGAGGCCCTCGAGGAGGGCCCGCTCGTCGCTCCTGCTAGTCGATGGCATTGACGCTCACCAGCTCGATCCCGAAGTCGCGGATTCGATCGAGCGCACCGTGCAGCTGCGACTGGTCCGAGAACTCGCCCACCAGCGCTGTCTGGCCCGGCCGCGGCTCGAGCTCGAGTCCCGTGAAGGGGGACTGGAACCGGCTCGAAAGCCGACCCCTCACGACGATCTCGTAGCGCATCGCTCCTTGCATGCCCACCACTCTCAGGCAAGGCGGGGTGAGCTGTCATCACCCGGGCGGCGATTTCACCCGGGTGAAAGGATTCACATCGCCAGCTGGGGAGAGGGCTCCGTCCCCGCCGGCTCGGGAGCGGGCGCGCCCTCGTCCTTCATCGCGCGCTTCAGGAGGCTCAGACCGGTCACGGGGAAGATCAGCACCGAGAGGAGGCCTGCCGCGATCAGGGCCGAGGCCTCCGCCGCCCCCATGAGGTCCAGGCCCTGCCCGATGGCCGTGGCGGCAACGATGAAGGGCAGCGAGGTGGCCTGGAGTACGCCGGCGATCGCGGCCCGGCGCCCGCCCACGAAGCCGCGGTAGACGATCGCGGGCAGTGCCCGGACCGCGAGCAGCCCGGCGAGGAAGATCGGGACCTTCACCAGGTTCGAGGGATGGTTGAGCAGGGCCGAGAGGTCGAAGCGGACCCCGGATGTGACGAAGAAGACCGGGATGAAGAGGCCGAAGCCGATCGCCTCGAGCTTGACGCGGAAGTTCGCATGAGTCATGCGCCGGTCCTGATCGAGGAGCGACAGCAGCCCGCCGGCGGCGAACGAGCCCAGAATCACCTCGAGGCCCAGGCCCTCCGCGAGTGCCACGAAGGCGACCATCAGCACCATTGCCGCGCGCACCCGGATCTGGGCGCTCGAGTCCTGGAGCCGCAGGAGATCCTCCTCGACGCGACCCGAGCGCTCCGCGCCCTTCACGACGAAGAAGGTGACCCCGAGCAGGACGACGAATATCCCGATGAGTACCGCCGTGGATCCAGGCCCGCCTTCGCCCGAGAAGAAGAACGACAGCAGGATCACGGCGCCGAAGTCCGCGATCGAGGCGGCCGCCAGCACGAGCTGTCCGAACTTGGAGGTCAGCTCCCCCACGTCCTTGAGCACCGGGATGATCACCCCGAGCGAGGTGGCACAAAGGATGATCGCCACCAGCAGCGGCGTCTGGACGAGGCCGGCGGCCTTCAGCAGCATCGACACGACCACTGCGATCACGAACGAGATCGCCCAGCCGAGCAGGGCAAGCCGCAGGAGCGGGCCCCTCAGGCGGCTGAAGTCGATCTCGAGTCCTGCGAGGAAGAGCAGGATCGCCAGTCCCATCAGGGCGAGCACGGAGATCGTGTCGTCGATCTCGACCCAGCCCAGCACGGATGGACCGATGACGATCCCGGCGACGATCTCGAAGACCACCGACGGCAGTCGGACCCGGGGAGCGAGCCCGAGCAGGAACGGAGCGGCGAACCCCACCGCGATGACAATGAGCAGACCGCTGAAATGGGGTTCCTTCATCGCCCCCATCGTCTGCTCAAGGCCGGCCGCGTTACGAGTCCCGCTATATCTGCGCGCGTGGAGCACGTGCGGGCCTTTGCGCCAGGCCGGGTGAACCTGATCGGCGAGCACACGGATTACAGCGAGGGCCTGTGCCTGCCGTTCGCGATCGAGCGCGGCCTGACCGTGACCGCCGAGCCGTTGCCCGGCGACGAGATCGAGCTGCTCGACGAAGCGGCCCGACCGTTCGTCCGCGGGGCCGCGGCCGAGCTCGGGCGCGCGGGGCTCGCACCGCGCGGATGCAGCATCGCGATCGAAGGCGACCTGCCCGCCCGCGCCGGACTCGCCTCCTCCGCCGCCCTCACCGTGGCCCTGTGCCTCGCGCTCTGCGCCGTCTCCGGCTTCGAGCCACCGCCCAGGATCGAGCTGGCCCGACTCTGCTCGCGGGTCGAGAACGACTGGGTCGGGCAGCGTACGGGGCTGCTCGACCAGTTGGCTTGCCTGTTCGGGGAGTCCGGGCGCGCGCTGCGGCTCGACCTGCGCGAGCTCGAGGTCCGGCCCGTCCCGCTGGAGCTCGCCGGCCACTCGCTCGTGACGCTCGACTCCGGCGCCCCGCGGGGCCTCGCCGAGTCCGGCTACAACGAGCGGCGGGCGGAGTGCGAAGCGGCCACCGGCCGGCTCGGCATCTCGGCGCTCCGCGATGCCGCCCCCGAGGACGCGGAGGTGCTGCCGGAGCCCCTGGCCGCTCGCGCGCGTCACGTGACGAGCGAGAACGCGCGCGTGGATGCGATGGTCGCGGCGCTCGCCCGCGGTGAACCCGCCGAGGCCGGCGCCCTCCTCGACGCCTCGCACCGCAGCCTTCGAGACGATTTCGACTGCTCCGTCCCGGCGGTCGAGGCCACGGTGAAGCGGGCCAAGGCGGCCGGAGCCCTGGGAGCGCGGATGGTCGGCGGCGGCTTCGGAGGCAACGTGCTCGCCCTGCTTCCACCCGGCGCAGGACCCCTCGTGGGGGCGGTCGAGGTGCGCCCCGGTCCGGGCGCTCGCCTGCTGTAGGCTCCGCGCCCGATGGATCGGCGGCTCGCCTACAAGAACGTCCGCACCGGGCTCATCGCCGGAGCCATCGCGCTGATCGTGTTCGCGGCGGCCTGGGTCTCCGGCCTCGTCTACTGATGGCCGAGGAGCGCCGGCTTCCGGACGACGGGACTCCGCCGGCCGGCGAGACGGTCCACCTTCCCGGGCCGTCCTATCTCCCGGCCGTGACCGCCCTCGGCATCACCCTCGCGCTCGTCGGCGTGGTGGTCACCTGGGTGCTCACCGGAATCGGCGTGGTCATCACGGTCGTCGCGGCCACCCGCTGGATCCGCGAGACCCGCGAGGACATCTCGGAGCTTCCGCTCGAGCATTAGCCTCCCTCGTATGGAGGAGGACCCAACCACCCGTGAGCTGCGGCACGAGCAAGCCGAGCGCGAGGCAGGCGAGCGCAAGGATGCCGCCGAGGCCGACCGCGAGGACGAGACCGCCCAGCACGAGCGGCGGGCCGAGAAGGCGGAGTACCTGAGGGAGAAGCTGAAAGAGCGCTCCGAGGCGGAACGGGAGTCCGACCGGGGCTAACTCGACGTCGCCTGTAGGTCGCTCGGGAACTCGCTGGTCGCGCCCGCCGACACCCAGCAGCGGACGATGTCGCGCATCGACAGGATGCCGACCATGTCGCCGCCGTCGACCACGATGAGGTGACGGAAGTTGCCCTTCACCATCGCCTCGGCGGCGCGCTCGAGCGACCACTGGGGGCTGGCGAAGGTCAGGTGTGCCGAGAGGTGGTCCCCCACCTTCTCCTCATCGGGGTCCTGGCCGCTGCCGATCGACTGCAGCAGGTCGCGCTCGGTGATGATTCCCGGGCCGGGCTGCTCGGGGTCGATGACCACGGCGGCGCCGGTGTTGCGCTCCTTCATCGCACCGGCCGCGTCCCGGAGCGAGTGCCCCGGACCGACGGTGATCACCACCTTGCTCATCCCATCCCGAACCAGCATTCAAGCGCCTCCTATGTGCTCGTGACGATCGGCTCAAGCTAGCGTATCGATCCGGCCGCGACAAGGAGCCTGGCAGCGGCGAGGTCAAATAGACTCGCTCGCCGTGGCGGAGACCCCTCGGAGAGAGGACAACGGGCACGAGGGGCACCCGTTCGCCCAGATGATCACGATCGGCGTGGTCGCTGCCGTGATCGGAACGGCGATCACGCTGCTAATGAGCTGGTTCCCGACCAACGCGGCCGGGTCCGCGGGCAAGATCGACACGCTCTACGACGTCCTGCTGATCGTGTCGGTGCCCATCTTCGTGCTCGTCATGACAGTGGCGATCTACTCGGTCTGGAGGTTCCGGGCCCGGCCGGGCGACATGAGCGACGGCGCTCCGATCCACGGCAACACCCGCCTCGAGATCATCTGGGTGACGATCCCCTTCCTCCTCGTGACGGGCCTGGCCATCTATGGCTGGATCACGCTGAACGACATCGAGGCCAAGCAGCCGGACGAGCTCGTCGTCAACGTGACCGGCCAGCAGTTCACCTGGACGTTCGAGTATCCGGCCCAGAAGGTGAAGTCGCCGGAGCTCGTGCTGCCGGTCGACAGGCCCGTCCACTTCAAGGTCCACACCAAGGACGTGATCCACTCGTTCTGGGTGCCGCAGTTCCGGCTCAAGTCGGACGCCGTGCCCGGGGTCACCACTCGCATCCGCGTCAAGCCCGACCGCGTGGGCAACTACGAGGTGGTCTGCGCCGAGCTGTGCGGGATCGGCCACGCGACCATGCGCAACCGCGTCCGCGTCCTTCCCAAGACCGGCTTCGACGCCTGGATCGCCAAGCAGAGGGGAGGCGGGGCCGCCGGGGGCGGAGGCGGCGGCGCTCCGAGCGGCAAGCAGCTCTTCACCGCCAACGGCTGCGACTCCTGCCACACCCTGGCGGACGCCGGCGCCACCGGCAACGTGGGCCCGAAGCTGGACGACATCGCCGCGGCCGCCGCCAAGTTCGGCAAGGCCCGCCACGAGTCGGCCAGGAACTATGTGCGCGAGTCGATCGTCGATCCCCGCGCCTTCACGGTGCCCGGCTTTCCCAAGAACGTGATGCCGACGACGTTCGGAAAGGATCTCTCGAAGCGGCAGATCGACGCGCTCGTTGGCTACCTTCTGCGAGTGGGCGGAGGAAAGGGCTAGTGACCGCAACGATCCACAGGTTCACCGCACCCGGCTGGTACCGAGCGGCGCTGGGCGTCGCGCTGGGCTTCGGCATCGGGGCCGGGACAGTGACGCTCATCCGGGCTCTCTACGGCTTCGACCCGGTCTTCTTCGGGAACGCGGTCGTCACGGCCGGCGCGCTGATCGCCGCCCCGCTCGGCTTCCTGATCGGGATCGGCTGCTTCGACTACTGGTTCTACTGGGCGTCGGGCAGGCCGACGCGCCCGGAGGACCACTCCGGCCACGGTGCGAGGAGCTGGAAGGACTACTTCCGGGTCAACACCGACCACAAGGTCATCGGCATCCAGTACATCTGCACGACCTTCTTCTTCTTCGTCGCCGGCGGCCTGATGGCGATGGTGATGCGCGCCGAGCTCGCCCAGCCCGGCTCGCAGTTCGTAGACGCCAACACGTTCAACGGGCTGTTCTCCGTCCACGCCTCGCTGATGATCTTCCTGTTCATCATCCCGGTGTTCGCCGGCATCGCGAACTTCGTGATCCCGTTGATGATCGGCGCGCCGGACATGGCGTTCCCGCGGCTGAACGCCCTCTCCTACTGGATGCTCCCGGTGGCCGGGATCATGATGCTCAGCTCCTTCTTCGCCGAGGGCGGGGCGTTCGCCACCGGCTGGACCGCCTACGCGCCGCTCTCCACGGAGACGCCGCTGGGCCAGAACTTCTTCACGTTGGGAGTGCAGTTCGCGGGCGCCTCGTCGATCGCCACCGCGCTGAACTTCCTGGTCACGATCATCACGATGCGCGCGCCGGGAATGACCTTCTGGCGCATGCCCCTGCTCGTGTGGGCCAACTTCACGACCTCCCTGCTCGTCGTGATCGCCACGCCCTTCATCGCCGGCTCCCAGTTCTTCGTGCTCTTCGACCGCTCGCTCGGCACGCACTTCTTCAGCGCCGGCACCGGTGGCGACGTGCTGATGTACCAGCACGTCTTCTGGTTCTACTCGCACCCGGCCGTCTACATCATGATGCTGCCGGGCTTCGGGATCATCAGCGAGGTCATCTCGACAAACGCCCGAAAACCGATCTTCGGGTACCGGATGATGGCCTTCTCGCTGGTCGCGATCGTGATCCTCGGCTTCACGGTCTGGGCGCACCACATGTTCGTCTCGGGGATGTTCTCGTGGCTGCGCGTGCCGATGATGATCACCACGATGCTGATCGCCGTGCCGACCGGCATCAAGATCTTCTCCTGGCTGGCGACGCTATGGAGAGGCGTGATCCATCTGCGAACGCCCATGCTCTTCGCGCTGGGCTTCATCACCATGTTCACGCTGGGCGGGATCAGCGGCATCATGCTCGCCGTCATCCCGTTCGACATCCACGTGTCGGACACGTACTTCGTGGTGGCCCACATCCACTACGTGCTCTTCGGCGGCTCGGTGTTCACGATCTTCGCCGGGATCTACCACTGGTTCCCGAAGATGACCGGGCGGATGTACGACGAGACGCTCGGCAAGGTTCACTTCTGGCTCTCGTTCGTCTTCTTCAACCTCACCTTCGGGCCGATGCACATCGTCGGCATCGACGGCATGCCGCGGCGGGTATCCGACTACGCGCAGCAGTACGCGACCTGGAACGCGATCATCTCGGTGAGCGCCTTCATCTTCGGGCTCTCGTTCCTGGTCTTCCTCTACAACATGATCTCGAGCTGGCGGCATGGCCCGAAGGCGGCGGCCAACCCCTGGCGGGCCCACTCGATCGAGTGGCAGGTCTCCTCGCCGCCACCGATCTTCAACTTCGACGAAGTGCCGACCGTGGTAGGGGGGCCGTACGAATACGGCGTGCCCGGCGCCGTGCACGCCGTCTTCAAGGAAAAGGAACCCGCGGCCGTGCCGGCCGGAGGGGGCGGCGCCCCGCCGCCCACCACTGAATGAAGCGCATCCTCGTAGTGGCCAACGAGACGGTTGCGGGGCAGGCGCTGATCGACGCGGTAAAGCGCCACACCGACCAGGGTGAGTTCCAGGTCCACGTGATCTGCCCCCAGAACGAGCCCAAGCACGGCTACGTGATCCACTACTCGCACATCCGCGAGGCGGCCGAGAACCGGCTCCAGATGACCCTGGCCCAGCTCCGGGAGATCGGGATCGACGCGACGGGCGAGGTCATGGACCCCGACCCGTACGCCGCGGTTATGGACGCCCTCGGCGAGCAGGACTACGACGCGATCATCGTCTCGACCCACCCGGCCACCCGCTCCGGATGGCTCCGGCAGGACCTGGTCGACCGCCTGACGCGGGCCACCCGCCGGCCGGTCGAGCACGTGGTCGTGGACCTCGACAGCGAGCGCGACGAGGCGCTTCGCACCCTCGTCGTCGCGAACCAGACCGTCGGCGGCGAGCCGCTGATGAAGCTGCTGCGCGAGAAGGCCGCCGATCGGCCCCGGCGCTTCATCGTGATCTCCCCGCAGAGCGGCGACCCAGGCGTGGCCGGCGCGCACGAGCGGTTGGCGCACATGCTGGGGCAGCTCGAGGACGAGGGGCTGGAGGCGATCGGGCAGGTCATGCATCCGGATCCCTTCACGGCGATCCAGAACGCGCTCCAGTTCTACGCCCCCGACGAGATCGTCATCTCGACCTTCCCGGAGACGCGCTCCGGCTGGCTGCGGGCCGACCTCGTCGGCCGCGTGCGGGCCACGACCTCGACGCCGGTCGAGCACGTGGTCACCGACGTCCAGGAGGTGCCCTCCTGATGGAGGCCATCGGCGCCGCCGCGGTCGCCCACGAGGAGCACGAGCATCACGGGCCGCCAGCGGCCAACGTCTCGTCGCGGATCGAGGCCCAGTTCCTCGGGATGCTGCTTTTCATCATCTCCGAGGTCATGCTCTTCGGAGCGTTCTTTACGGCCTACTTCTTCATCCGGGTCGTGGGACACGCCGACTGGCCGGCCAGTGGCGAGGAGCTGCCGGTCGCGGTGGCGGGGGTGAACACGGCGATCCTCCTCTCCTCCAGCTTCACGATGCACTTCGCCCTCGAGGGCGCACGCAACGAGAACCGCAACGCGTTGCGGGTAGGCATCCTCACGACCTTCTTGCTCGGCCTGACCTTCCTGACCGTGCAAATCAACGAGTACGTCCACATCGGGTTCTCCCCGCAGGACAACGCCCAGGGAACGATCTTCTACTGCCTCACCGGGCTGCACGGCGCTCACGTCTTCGTGGGCCTCACCCTGCTCGCCTTCGCGACGATCCGCGCCTTCCGCTGCCACTTCTCGGCCAAAGAGCACCGGGGCGTCGAGGTGCCGGGGATCTACTGGCATTTCGTCGATGTGATGTGGATTTTGGTCTACAGCACGATCTACGTTCTCTAGTGATCAATCCGTTGCGGTCGGAGCAGGAGGCGTTTCGCTTTCTCCTGTATGTCGCCGCGGTCGTCGGCGCGATCGTGGCCGTCGTGCTGATCGCCCGGGCGATCTTCTGAGCTTCGAGGAAGACCTCGAGCTCGCCGAGCGCGCCGCGCGGATGGCCGGCGACGTGCTCCTGGCGCGCTACGGCGGGCCGGTCGAGGGGCTCGAGCGCAAGTCGACCGTCACCGATCCGGTGTCGGACGCCGACCGCGCCGCGGAGTGGGCGATACGCGACCTGCTGGCGGCCGAACGCCCCGGCGACGGCCTGCTGGCCGAGGAGGGCTCCAGCGCCGAGGCGGCGAGCGGCAGACGCTGGGTGGTGGATCCACTGGACGGCACCGTCAACTATCTCTACGGCTTTCCCGCCTGGTGCGTGAGCGTCGCGCTGGAGGACGAGCGGGGTGCCGCGGTCGGCGTGGTCTACGACCCTCTGCGGGAGGAGACGTTCCGGACGACCCGCGGGGCCGCCTGCGAGCTGAACGGCTCCCCCGTGCGGGTGCGCGCGATGACCGACCTGTCGCAATCGCTCGTGGCCACCGGGTTCGGGTACGGCCCCGACCGCCGGGCGCTGCAGGCGGAGGTGCTCCGCCGGGTGCTCCCGAGGGTGCGGGACATCCGCCGGGCGGGTGCGGCGGCGCTCGATCTCGCCTGGGTGGCCGCCGGCCGGCTCGACGGCTTCTGGGAGCGCGGCCTCAATCCCTGGGACTGGAGGGCCGGGCGCCTGCTGGTCGAAGAGGCGGGCGGCTCGGTGGCCGAGCTGCAAGGTGAGCCCTTCGGCCTCGCGGCGGCGAACCCGGGACTGCTGGCCGCCCTCCTCGAGCTGCTCTCCGGCCAGGCATAGCCTCGGCCGGCACGGGTAATGACGCCGCGTGCGGAAGGCGTCACCGGAGCCCCGGCGCGCCCTCGTGGCGCTGGCGGCGGTTCTCGTCGCCGGGGCGCTGCTGCGGCTGCTGTTCGTCGCCAGCTGGAGGCCCGCCTTCATGGGCTGGCCGGACTCCGCCAGCTACATCGATGTGTCGCAGGGGCAGCTATTCGGCAACGAGCTCCGACCCGCCGGCTACCCGATGTTCCTCAGGCTGCTGCACGGCATCGCCCCGAGCCTCGTGCTCGTGATGGTCGTCCAGCACCTCCTGGGCCTGGCTGCCGCGGGGCTGCTCTACATGGCCGTCAGGCGGGCGGGCGGGCCATGCCTGATGGGGGTCCTGCCCGCGGCGATTGTGGCGCTAGGGGGCGACGAGGTCTTCCTCGAGCACGCGCCGATCAGCGAGGCGCTCTTCATCTTCCTGGTGGCCGCAGCCCTGTACGCGGGCGTGCGCGCCCTCGAGGCGAGCGGCCTGCGCTGGCCGGGGGCCTGCGGACTATGCCTCGCCACCGCGGCGACCGTCCGGGTGGTGGCCGTGCCGCTGCTTCTGCTCTTCGCGGTCTGGGTGATCGCGACCGGCGGGACGACCCTGCGCCGCCGTCTGGCGATGGCCGCCGTGGGGGCCGGAGCGGCCCTGTCGGTCATCGGCGGCTACTACCTCGCCGAGTACCGGGCGGTGGGGAAGACAGGACTGAGCCGCAACGGAATCTGGAATGTCTACGGACGCGTCGCCCCGTTCGCGGACTGCTCGAAGTTCAAGCCGCCGGCCGGCACCGAGCCCCTCTGCGAGAGCACCCCCCGGCCGGAGAGGCCGCTGACGAGCCAGTACACCTTCAACTGGTACTACTCGCCCGCGATACGGGTCTTCGACAACCCGCACACGGCCACCGCCGCCGAGGACCAGGAGGTGGCCGCCTTCGCCTGGGCGGTCATCCTGCACCAGCCACTCGACTACGCGGGGGAGGTGGGAGCGGGACTGCTCCGCTACGTGGCCCCCGACAGCTTCGAGGGCGTGGGTGGCGGACCGAGCTATCACGACCTGGTCCACCAGCCGATCCTCTTCAACCGCCTCTACCGGGAGGAGGGGCGCAAGGTCGCGCGGAAGCACTACGGCGACGTACGCCGCTTCGCCGTCGATCGCGGACTGCTCGGCGGTCTTCTCGCCTACGAATCCGTCACCCGTATCCAGGGGCCGCTGTTCGTCCTCCTCGCCGCCCTGTCCATCGCCGCCCCGCTCCTGACGCGCGGTCGCACCCGATCGGCGGCGCTGCTCTTCAGCCTGACGGCGTGGACGCTCATGGTCGTCCCGGTCGCCACCGTAGAGTTCAGCGCGCGCACCGCGGTTCCGGGCTTCGGGCCCCTCGGGGCGGCGGCCGCCATCGGCGGCTGGCGGGTGCTTGCGGCGCTGCGCCGACGGCCACGCACAAAGCGCGGCCTCGCTACGGCGACCTAGTGACATGAGTCGGAGGTTCGGCTTCAGCTTCCCGAGCGGCTGGGCGTGGCTGACGACGCACGCGGGATGAGTCGATGCCGGAGCATCGACGAATCCCGTGGGTGGCGTCAGGCGCGTCTAGACGCCGGGAAGGTGCGCGCGAACCGACGACTCAGGTCACTAGCAGGAGGGCGCCACAACGAGGTCCGGGCTGCCCTTGGCTGCGCTGAGCACGTCGGTGCGGCCCTTGCTGCTCGACTTCTTGCTGCACGGAGGTACGACGATGTCCGTCGCGCGAGAGCCGTCCGGAAGGATCAGCTTGGCCCGCGCGGCCACCCCGTTGACCGCGACGGAGCCCGCCTCACCTTCGGTCGGACGCTCACTGCCCGGGACGACGAAGGCAGCCGAGGGGAGGTCGCCCGCCGCGTTCGTGGCGCCGGTCTTCGCCAGGCAGTCCGGCACGAGCAGCGTGCGCACGCCCGTCGCCTTCGGCAGCACGACCGTTGTGGCGCCCGGGGTCGCGCGGCCCGCCGCCGTGTTTCGCGCGGTGGTCTGCACGGGAGTGCTGCAGGGCGCCACCACCACGGTGCGCGCCCTGTCCACGGGCACGACCAGGGCGCGGGCGGTCCCGGGGGGAGGGCTCGCCTTGCTCTTGCTCTTCTTGCCGCCGCCCGCCACGAGGGCTATGACCGCCAACAGCACGATCAGCGCCCCGCCGACGATCCACATCGTCCTGTTCCTGGCCACGCCGGCCCCTAGCTGCTGCTACTGCTCGTCATCTGCACCTTGCAGGGAGGTGCGGTGACCGTGGTCTTGCCGCGCGCGGCCGGTAGGACCGTATTGCTGCCGCCCGACGACCCGCCCGAGCTGCTGCTGCTCGAGCTCGACTGGACGACGCAGGGAGGCACCAGGATCTTCGTGAGGTTGCTCTTCTTCGGCAGGATCAGCTGGTTCTGCGGCTGGCCCCCGCTCTGCCCCTTGGACGCCTGCGGCGACCCACTCCCTCCGGGCCCCAGTAGGACCGTGTTCGCACCGCGCGCGTTCTTGGCGACCTGCATGCACGGTTGGATGGCGACCGTCTGATCGAGCGCGCTCTTGGGGACGACGATCTGGTTAGAGCCCGGCGGCGTGCGCGTGGTCTCCTGCTTCAGCTGCGCGGCGCTGCAGGGCGGCACCACGACGGTCAAGGGGGCGCGCTGCTTGGGGATGACGACGGTGCGCACCCCCGGCGCCTGGAGCGCCATCGAGACGGGATCGGGCGGTTGCGTCGACGCCGACTTCTTGGAGCCGCAGGCCCCCAACGCGATCGCGAGCAACCCGACGAACACCGCGGCTACAACATCCTTGCCGGCCAACGGCCCCTCCCCTCACCGACCTCGCAATGCATCGCGGGGCTCCTGGTGCCCGCGCCCGCGGCCCGCAAACCGCCTTGGCGGACGGAGGGGGCTACTTGACCGTCAGCGTCCCCTTCATCCCGCCCTCTGCGTGACCCGGCACCGTGCAGAGGAAGGTGTACTTGCCGGGCTTCAGCGTGGCCTTGACCATCGAGGTCTGGCCCTTGCCCACGACCCTTCCCTTCTCGTCGATCCCGTTTCCCTCGACCGCGATGTTGTGCTGGGTCGTGGCGGGGTTCTTCATGATCAGCTGCAGCACGCCGGCGGGAGCGATCGCCTTGCCGGCGGAGAACGCAGTCGCGCCCGACGGGTCGGCGTCGAGCGTCACCTTGCCGCCGGAGGCCTTGACGGTCTTGTTCGCGGTCTTGGGCAGTCCGGCCAGCGCGAGCCTGCCCTTGTCCTTGCCGGGCTCCGACGCCGAGTCGCCGACGTAGGCGGCCACGTCGCGCCGGTCCGCCCCCTTGACCAGGTTGCTGGGCATGATGCTGTCGCGGCGCACGTTGGCGATCTGCCTGTAGACGACGCCCTCGATCGTGGCGTCGGTCATGCCGTCGCGGCGGGCCTGGGCGAAGGCGTTGTCGAGGTTGGGCCCTCGGATTCCCTTTGTGCCCGCCCTGCCCAGCGTGTGGCAGGAGCCGCACTTCTGCACGAACAGGGCCTTCCCGGTCTCGAGGTCGGGCTCGCGCTGCTTTCCGCAGCCGGCCACAGCGAGGGTCGCCAGAGCCATCAACGCGATCGGGACCGGCCTCACGGGGGCGGAAGACTATCCACTGGCGCGGGCACGTCGTCGAGGCGTCCGAGCGCCGCGGCGATCACCCCTTCGGCCACGGTCTCCCAGCCGAAACGGGAGGCTGCGCGCTCTGCCAGAGCGGCCGCGACGCGCTCCCGCCGATCGGCCTCGAGCGTCAGCCAGCCGACCAGCTTCCCGGCGATCTCCTCGACCGAGCCGGGCCCCACCTGGAAGGACAGGAGCGGCCGCAGCCGCTCCTCCAGCGCCGGCGCCAGGGCCGCCGTGACCTCCGCCATGCCGGAGTGGCCGGCGGACAGCGGCAGCGTTCCGCAGGCGGCCGCCTCGGCGGCGACCATCCCGAAGGACTCCGGGAAGGTGCTGGGCATCACCTGGGCCTCACAGGCCGGCAGCACCTCGGGCAGGTCGTCGTGCTCCAGCCGGCCCGTGAAATGGACGCGTGCCGCCGCCGCCGGAGCCGCTTGGAGATAGGCATCCCGGCAGTCGCCCTCCAGGCCGTCGAGGAAGGTCGCGAGGTGGCGGAGCTCTCCCGGCGGGCCCCCCTCCAGCTCGCGGCCTTTCGCGGCCACCTGGCGCAGGTCGTCCAGGTCGCGAGTCGCGAGCGCCTCGACGATGCGGAGGGCCGCATCCCTATAGGTCCCGAAGCCCACGACGAGCAGGCGCGCCTGCGGCACCTGCCCCACCACACGCGGCCAGGCGGCGAGCAGCAGGTCGATCCCCTTCGAGACGATCAGCTTGCCCACGTAGCTCACGATCCGGTCCCGGGCGGGGTGGAGCGAGCGCAGTGCCTCGGCGGCCCCTCGCTCGCCGCCCCAGGCCGTGGCCTCACCGGACTCGATCCGCTCGGCCAGGCCGAGGAGCCCATCGCGGACCTGCTCGGGAGGGCGCGGGCGGAATGAGTGGATGTCCACTCCCGGGGGACCGAGCCGCGTGCGCTCGGGGAGGCCGGGGTCGGCGGTCACCTCCCACAGGCTCTCTGCTGTGTGGCGTGAGCCCACGAGTACCGCGGCGGCGGCGCCCAGTCCCTCCAGCGCGAACGGCAGGAACCGCTCGCGGTTGGGCCGGATCGTGTACTCGAGGGCGCTGCCATGGACCTTGACCGCGTACGGGACGCGCCCCGCGAGGCCGCGCGCGAGGATCACCGGGCCCATCACGAGGTGATTCGCGAGAGCTACGTCCGGCTGTACGCGCCCGGCGACCTCCCGCACCGCCGCGACGTTCCCCTCCAGGTACCGCTCGAGACCCTCGTCATCGAGCTCGGGGAAGGGCAGGGCCCGGAAGCCCTCGTAGCGGTCGGCCACGTACAGGGGCAGCACGCCGCCAATGTCCGGCAGGTATACGCTGCAGCGCGGCCGGTCCCGAGCGGTCTCCATGCGAAGGGTGCCGCCCTCGAAGGTCCCGATGGCGTCCACGAAGTCCAGCGACGCCGCGTCGCGGTCCTGACAGAGCAGGTGCACCTCGTGGCCCAGGTGCACGAGGGCGCGGCAAAGGCTCGCGTTGTAGATGTTGCTGCCGGTCCCGCGCAGCAGATAGCCATGGAAGATCAGCACCCGCACGTCTGGCTATTCTTCCCGCTCGATGCCCGCCCGCCAAAGGTACCGGCTCCGCGCCCGCTCCGATCGCGAGGTCATCCGCGAGGTCGAGCCCGGCACGACGTACATCGACGGCGAGACCGGCGAGGAGTTCGAGGTGGTCGGCAAGCTGCTGCCGCTCGCGCCCTCGCCCAGCAACCTCCCGTACGCGGTAGAGAACCTGCGGCTGTGCGGCTGCTCCCTCGAACAACTCGTCCAGAAGGACCTGAACGACTGCCCGCACTGCGGCCGGCGCCTGCCCGCGGTCGAGCGCTGACGCGCCGTCTCCTCACGCTGTCGACCATCCTGCTGGCGCTGGCCGGCTGCGGTGGCGACGACGAGCCCGCCAAGCCCTCGAAGGCTCCGGAGCTTACGGTTCCCGGGGCCCACAGCCAGCCCGAGACCACGGGGACGATCCCTTCTACCACCACCACCCCGCCGCCCAGCTCGACCGGCGGACAAGGCGGCGGCACCACCGCTCCCCCGCCCACGACGCCGGAGAGGCGCTTCGAACGCTTCTGCGACGAGAATCCCGGCGCCTGCGGCTAGGTCGTCCGACCCGCGGCCGCTAGGTGTAGTTCCTCACGAGGTTGTTCATCCGGGCCTCCTTGGAGGCTGGGGGTGTCGAGGCCACCCAGTCCCAAGGAGGACACCGAATGAGGCTCCACGCTAACGCGCGTACCTGTCCGAAGAGTC
>Ga0126312_10000385_pt1 | contig 25463 bp, 24 predicted proteins | sample Plot104A_FD_92537 | JGI IMG/M metagenome (GOLD analysis project Ga0126312, IMG submission 92537) | Serpentine soil microbial communities from UC McLaughlin Reserve, CA, USA - Plot104A | ecosystem: Environmental > Terrestrial > Soil > Grasslands | place: USA: UC McLaughlin Reserve, Lake County...
AGCCAGTCCTGGCGATTGAAGATCCGGAAGACCGCCTCCACGACCTTCAGGTACTCGCCGTCGTCCGCGCGGACGAACTCGTAGAGCGTGGGGGCGATGCGCGGCATGATCGAGGTGCCGCCGCCGACCCGCAGCTCGAAGCCGCGAACGCCGCCGCGAATGCGCGGGATGTACGCGACGTCGTGGATGCCCGTGATCGCGCGGTCCTCATCGGTGGCGGTGAAGGCCGTCTTGACCTTGCGCGGCATCAGCTGGGTCTCGGGGTGGCGCACGAAGTAGCGGACGTACGCGCCCACGTAGGGAGTGGGGTCGAAGAGCTCGCCTTCGCAGACGCCGGCCCAAGGGTCGCCGGTGACGTTGCGGACCGTATTCCCGCAGCCCTCGCGGCTGGACAGGCCGGAGTCGCCCAGCTCGCGGATCGCCTTGGCGGCGTCCCGCAGCGGCACGTGGTGGATCTGGACGTTCTGGCGGGTGGTGATGTGGGCCTTGTTCAGCGGCGCGTACTTCTCGACGACGTCCGCGAAGGCCTCCATCTGCTCCGGGTTGATGCCGCCGAAGGGCAGCTTCACGCGCATCATCTGGACGCCGGCCTGGCGCTGGCCGTAGACGCCCTGCTTGAGGCGGAAGCCGATGAACTCCTCCTCGGTGAGCTGCTCGGCGAGGAACTTCTGCGACTCGCTGTCGAAGTCGTCGAACTCGCGCTCGAGGATCGGGATCACGTGGCCCGGGACGTTCTCCAGCACCTCGGGGTTCTCGAGGGATCCCCTCCTGCCCTTTGGCTTGGGCGCTATCGAGACGGGTTCCATGGTCTGAGTCCTCCGCGTGCTCTCCGAGGCCGTCCAGTGGACAAAGTACCAAAAGCCGACCGGATTTACAGCGAATAGATCGGCCGGAGGTGCTTGGACCTTGACTACCCGCCCCATGGAAGCGGGTCGCCCCACGGCGACCGGCCGGCGGCGGCCCCTCCGGTCCCCTCGAACAGCCCGGCGCGCGCCCACGGGCTCGTCGTCGGCCCGGCGGACGCGGGCGGCGGCGCGGTGTCGCGCAGGAACTGCTCGATGGCGGCGGCGATCGCCGCCGCCTCCTCGGGCGAGGCTGGCGACTGGCGCAGCTCGATCCGGGGCCGGCCGGGCTGCTGCTTGCCGTTGCGGCTCACGGGACGGATAGCGTAATCGAGTCCCGATGCCGGAGATCCCCGTCTTCCCCAGTGACGCAGTCCTGACCGCGATCTCGCCCGCCGAGGCGATCGACCGCGTCCGCGAGGGTTTCGTCGAGTACGCCGGCGGCGAGTGGCAGATGCCGCCGAAGGTCTATCTCGACGCTTATCCCAGCGGAGACTTCCGGGCGATGCCGGCCAAGGGCGCCGGGCTGGCGATCCTGAAGTGGGTGACCTCGTTCCCGCGCAACCCCGACGCCGGCCTTCCCGTGGTGATGGGCGTGATCTGCGTGTCCTCGGTTACGGACGGCGAGCCGCTCGCGCTTGTCGACGTTCGCTCGATCACCGCTCTACGCACCGGCGCGGTGGCCGCGGTCGCGGCGCAGGAGCTGGCAAGGGAGGACGCGCGGACGGTAGGGATCGTCGGGTGCGGCCTGCACGGCGCCTGGGCCGCGCGCTGCCTCGCCGCCGCCGAGTACGGGCCGGGCGTCTGCTTCGACCCGAACCCCGAGGCGGCGGGGCGGCTCGCCGGCGAGCTCGGCTGGGAGGTGGGCGGCCGCGACGACGCGCTCACCTGCGACGTGGTCACCTGCGTGACGCCGGGGACCGAGTACGTGGTGAGCCAGTCCGACCTGCGCCCCGGGCTTCACCTGAACATGCTGGGCGCCGACGGCCCCGGCAAGGCTGAGGCCGACCCGGGGGCGGTTACCCGCTGCGTGCTCTTCTGCGACGACTGGGAGCAGGCGAGCCATGGCGGCGAGCTGACGGGCGCCGTCGAGGCGGGCCTGGTGGGCCGCGAGCAGGTGACCGAGCTCGGCGAGGTGCTGACCGGCTCGGCACCCGGTCGCTCGGACCCCGACGCGGTGACGCTGTTCGACTCGACGGGCCTGGCGATCCAGGATCTCGCCCTATGTCTGGCGCTGCTGGAGGCCCACCGGGCGGGTCGCGTGCAGGCCAGCGTCGTGAGACTCTAGGACCGGCCGCCCCCGCCGATACTGGAACCGATGCGCTACCTCCTCGCCCTTCTCGCCGCCCTGTCCATCTCGATCGTCTCGTTCGCCGGCTGCGGAGACGACCAGACCTCCTCGAGCCCCACCTCGCTCGTCCCGGCGGGCTCCGCCGTGTATGGGGAGGTCACCCTCAAGCCCGAGGGTGAGCAGAAGCAGGCCGTCGAGTCTCTGATCGAGAAGTTCCCGGGGTCGGGGAACGCGCAGACGCGGGTCAAGGCCCTCCTCGAGAAGCTGTTCGAGGAGGAGGGTGAGGGTCTCTCGTACTCGAAAGACGTCGAGCCGTGGCTTGGCGACAAGGCGGCCTTCTTCGTCTCGCGCGTCGGCGCGGGGGACGAATCGGATGGCGCCGCTCTCGTCGCCACCGAGGACGAGGCGAAGACCGAAGACGCGATCGAGAAGGCCACCCAGGGCAAGGGCAGGGCCGCGAGCTACGAAGGCCACGACTACACGCTCGCGGACGGCGATGCCAGCGGCGTGGTCGACGGCTGGCTCGTGGCGGGAAGCCCGGCGGGCTTCAAGGCGGTGGTCGACACGGTCGAGGGCGGCCGGACGATCCAAGACGACGAGCGGTACAGCGAGGCGATCGACGGCATCGACGACGATCGGCTCGGCTTCCTCTACCTCGATATGGAGAAGGTCCTCGCCAGCACGCCCGGGTTCGCAATGCTCGGCGACCAGCTGAGGGGCGTCTTCAAGGACCCGTACGTGGCGACCTTTGACGCCGACGCGGACGGCGTCGAGTTCGAGGCCGACGTGCCCGAGTCGATCGGCACGCTCTTCCCCTTCTTCGGCCACGGCAGCGACCTCGTCGGCGAGCTGCCCGCGGACTCCTGGCTCGCGCTCGCGCAGCCCGACCTGGCCAAGACGATCGATGGATTCGTCGACCTGTTCGCCCAGGCCGCCGGCGGCCGCGACGCGATCGAGCAGCAGCTTCGCGGGGCGACCGGGCTCGACCTCGATCGCGACGTGCTGAGCTGGATGGGCGACTTCGGCGTGTTCGTGCGCGGCACGAGCGTCGACGACCTGAACGGCGCACTGGTGGTCGAGACCACAGACCCGAGCGCGTCGGCACGCTTCATCGACCGGGTCCGCACGCTGCTTCGCCGACAGGGTGAAGCACGCATCGGCCCGCTGACCGCGCCGGGAGGCGGCGAGGGCTTCAGCATCCACGACGCGGACGTCCCCGCCCCGCTGCACCTCTTCCAGCGCGACGGGCGCGTGGTGCTGGCCTATGGCGACGACGCGGCGGCGGACGCGCTCGACCCGGCGCAGAAGCTGGCCGACTCGTCCGACTTCGACGCGGCGGCCGACTCGCTCGGCGGCGGATACGACATCTCTTTCTACTTGGCGGCCGCGCCGGTGCTCGAGCTGGCGGAGTCCGCCGGCGCCGCCTCGGACCAGGACTGGCAGGAGGTCAAGCCCTATCTCGAGCCGCTGGCGGCGCTGATTGGGGGGACGAGCGGCGAGGGGGACGCTCTTCGCTCGGCGTTCAAGGTCACCGTGAAGTAGGGGCACGCAGAGCGGCCGCTACTGAGTGTGGGCTGTTTTACTCCCCGTATGCGGGACTAATACAGCCCACACAGGCCTACAGCGGAATGTTCCCGTGCTTTCGCTTCGGCGTGTCGACCCGCTTGGTCTGCAGTCTTTCGAGCGCCTTGATCAGCTTCGGCCGCGTCTCGTGGGGGACGATCACGTCGTCGATGTAGCCGCGCCCGGCTGCCGAGTAGGGGTTCGCGAAGCGGGCCTTGTAGTCGCCGATGAGCTTCTGCCGGCGCTCCTCGGGGGTGGGTGAGCTCTGGATGTCGCGGCGGTGGATGATGTTGACCGCGCCGTCGGGGCCCATCACCGCCACCTCCGCGGTAGGCCAGCCGAAGCTGAAGTCGGCCAGCATGTGCTTCGAGTTCATCACGTCGTAGGCGCCGCCGTAGGCCTTGCGCGTGATGATGGTCAGCTTGGGCACAGTCGCCTCGGTGAACGCGTAGAGGAGCTTGGCGCCGTGGCGGATGATGCCGCCCCACTCCTGCTCGGTTCCGGGTAGGAAGCCGGGGACGTCGCAGAAAGTGAGCAGGGGGATGTTGAAGGCGTCGCAGAAGCGGACGAAGCGGGCGCCCTTCTCGGATGACGCGATGTCGAGCACTCCCGCGAGCTGGTTGGGTTGGTTCCCCACCACCCCGACCGGACGGCCGTCCAGGCGCGCGAACCCGACGATGATGTTGCGCGCGAAGTGCTCGTGCACCTCGAAGAACTCGCCGTTGTCGACGACCAGGTGCACGATGTCGCGCATGTCGTAGGGCTTGTTCGGGTTGTCCGGGACGATCCGGTCCAGCTCCGCGTCCTGCCGGTCGGGGTCGTCGCCCGTGTCCATGCGCGGGGGCAGCTCCAGGTTGTTCTGCGGCAGGAAGGAGAGGAGGTAGCGGGCGTCCTCGAGGCAGCTGTCCTCGTTGTCGCAGGCGAAGTGGGCCACGCCCGACTTCGTGCTGTGCGTCATCGCCCCGCCCAACTCCTCGAACTCGACCTCCTCGCCGGTGACGGTCTTGATGACGTCGGGGCCGGTGATGAACATGTGCGAGGTCTCCTTCACCATGAAGATGAAGTCGGTCATGGCCGGTGAGTAGACGGCGCCCCCGGCGCACGGGCCCATGATCAGCGAGATCTGCGGGATTACTCCCGACGACATCACGTTCCGGACGAACACGTTGCCGTAGGCGCCGAGCGAGACGACCCCCTCCTGGATACGCGCTCCGCCCGAGTCGTTGATGCCGATGACCGGACAGCCGATCTTGGCTGCCAGGTCCATGACCTTGCACATCTTCTCGCCCATGACCTCGCCCAGCGAGCCGCCGAAGACCGTGAAGTCCTGTGAGAACACGGCGACGGGACGCCCATCGATCGTCCCGTGGCCGGTGACTACGGCGTCGCCCCACGGGCGGTTGCGCAGCATGTCGAAGTCGAACGTGCGGTGGCGGGCGAACGTGTCGAGCTCCTCGAACGACCCCGGATCGAGCAGCTTGTCGATCCGCTCGCGGGCGGTCAGCTTCCCCTTGGCGTGCTGCTTCTCCTCGGCCTGGGGATTCGTGTGGATGGTCTGCTCGCGGAGCTCCTGGAGGTTGGCGAGCTTCTCTTCGTAGGTCTCGGGTGACTTTTGCCTCATATCGGGCCGGATGCTACTCGCCGTAAAACGGCAGCTTTCCTCCGGCTCGCTCTCGCACCTTTGCGTACAGCTCGCCCACCACAGAGGGGTGGGTGTCGGCGAGGTTCACGGTGTAGCCGGGGTCGCGCCGGAGGTCGAAGAGGTGGAAGTTCTCGGGTCGGTTCAGCGCCCACATCGCCCAGCGGTCATTGCGGATGAAGAAGCTGTCCGAGTAGCCGCCGTAGGCGTAGGGACGCGGCGGAAGGTCGCGGCCGCGGAAGACTCTCGAGAGGTCCACCCCGGTCATCGCCGCGGGGGCTCGCGCGCCGGCCATGCCCAACACCGTGGGGGCGACATCGTGGGTTGACGCGAACCAGTCGCTCGTGCGGCCGGCGTGTCGGCGGCGCGGGTCGACCAGGATCAGTGGCACTCGCGTGAGCGCCGGGTAGAGCTCGTTCTGGATCTTCCCGGTCCAGCCGTGGTCGCCGAGCAGGATTCCGTGGTCGCTCACGAGCAGGATGGCGGTCTCGCCGGCCAGCCCGAGGTGGTACAGGCGGTCTAGCAGCAGGCCGAGGTAGTGGTCCGTCATGGTCACCTCTGCCGCGTAGAGGTCGTGCATGCGAGCGAGCACCCGCCCCTGCTCGCCTGACCCGAGCCAGTTGGAGGTGCGCATGTAGCGTGGCAGGGCGGGCTCCGGGCCCTGCCAGTCCGGATCGCCGTATAGGCGGAGATAGCTCGGCGGCGGTGTCCACGGCTCGTGCGGCTCGTAGGTATCCACGACGAGCAGGAAGGGCCGGTTCCGGGCGGCGTGCTCGAGCAGGCCGATCGCGTCGCCGAACACGCGCGCGGCGTACGAGTGGGAGCCGTCGTTCCACTGGTGCGCGTTCGCCAGGTAGTGCCCTACTCGTTCCCTCACCCCCGGAGCGAGAGTGGCCGGATAGAGCCAATGTCGCAGCACGTGGTCGGGAACGCTCGAGAGCGGTTGGTTTCCGCCGATCTGGCCGCCCGTCCTGCGGAATTGATCGGCGGTATGCCGGAATGGGGCATAGCCGCGCGCGAATCCGAGGAACGGGTTGTCGGTGGCGTACGCGGTCCAGCAGCCGGCGCGGCGCATAACGGGCAGGAGGGATTGGTCCACGTGCCGAAGCGGCGACCAGCCGGGCGCCGCGATCAGGCCGGGCTGGTCGCGCCAGGCGCGAAAGGGGAAGACGCGCCGTCCGCTCAGAATCGAGTTTCGCGCCGGCACCGTGGGCATCGCCTCGGGATAGGCGCGCGTGAAGCGCAGGCCCTCGCGGGCGAGCGCGTCGATGTTCGGCGTGTGCACATGGCCCCCGTATGAGCCGATGATGTCCGCTCGCAGGGAGTCGATGATCACCACCAGCACGTTCGGCCGATCCGGGCGGCGGGTGGAGCCCGCGCAGCCGAACGCAACGGCGGCGGCCGAAGCCCCGGCAGCTTGGAGGAACGACCGCCGAGTTGTCGAGCCCAATGGAACGCGAACGTATCACCGGCGCGCGGGAGGGGCCAGGCCGGGCGTGGGCGCGGGCGCGTCGTCTGGCGGTACACGGGGAGCCGTAGCCGGCGCCGCTCCCCCTATCGATACACCGGCAGTCGGCCGCCGGCCTGCTCGCGGACGCGTTCCTCCATCTCGTCGATCAGGTGCGGCTTGTGGCGGGCCAGGTTGTGGCTCTCGGTTGGGTCTCTCTCGAGGTCGTATAGCCGCCTGCCGCGGCCGCTGTTCGCCGCTACGAAGGCCCATCGGTCGGAGCGGGCGTAGTGCCAGTTGGCGTATCCGCCGTAGGCGAGCCGGCGCTCCGGCGGATGTGCGCCGCTGAGGAGGGGGGAGAGGTCGACACCGTTCATCCCCTCCGGCCGGGGAACGCGGGCCAGCGAGAGCAGGGTGGGCCCGACGTCGTGCGTCTGGGCGAAGTAGTCGCTCGTCGCACCGGCCCGCCTGCGCTGCGGGTCGACGAGGACGAACGGCACGTGGATCAGCGGCGGGTGCAACATGGAGGCGATCTTGCCGGTCCAGCCGTGCTCGCCGAACAGGTAGCCGTGGTCGCTCACGAGCACGATCGCGGTGTTCGCGTCGAGGCCCAGGGCGCGCAGGTGGTCGAGGAACACGCCGAGCCAGCGATCGGTCATCGTGACCTCTGCTGCATACAGCGCGCGAGCCCGGCCCAGCACCGGCTCCACCCGTTTCGGGCTCAGCCACTCGCGCACTCTCTTGTAGCGAGTCATGCACGGCTCGGGGCCGGCGTAGTCGTGGTCGCCGTAGAGATCGATATAGCTGCGCGGAGGGGTCCAGGGCTCGTGCGGCTCGTAGGTGTCGACTACGAGCGCGAAGGGCTTCTGTGACGCGTGAGCGGCGTCGAGGGTGCGCGCCGCCTCCGTGTAGACCCGCGCCGCCCAGGAGCGCGTCTCGTCGCGCCAGTAGCCCCCCGCCGCGAGGAAGTTCCGCGCCCGCTCCTCGATGTGCGGCTTGCGAAGCTCGGGCACGAGCCAGTGGTCGAGCTCCCGCCGCGATACGCTCGCGACGGGAGCCACCCGGCCGACTTGACCTCCGACGCCCACGAAGCGAGCAAAGGTGCGTCGGAAGCCTTCGTAGTGCGACGAGAAGCCGAGGAACGGGTTATCGGTGACGTATCCGGTCCAGTAGCCGGCGCGCTTCAGCGCGCTCGTGAACGTCGTGGCGCTCGGATCGTAGATCGGCTCCCAGCCGGGGGTGTCCCGAAGGCCCTCCCAGTGATGCCAGTGGCGGAACGGCCAAACCCGACGGCCAGTCAGGATCGACCGCCGGGCGGGGACCGTGGCCATCGCCTCGGGATGGAAGCGCGTGAAGCGCAGACCTGCCTCGGCGAGCCCGTCGATGTTCGGGGTCTGGGCGCGCCCGCCGTAGGCGCTCACGTGATCGGCGCGGAGCGTGTCGATGACGAGCACGAGGAGGTTGGGCCGGTCGCCGCCGGCGGCGAGCGATCGCGCGCCGCTCCCAATTGCGGCGGTGTCGCCGAGAAGGGCGGCCGTCGCGGCGCCCGTGCTCGCCTGGAGGAACCGCCGGCGCGTGGTGGCCATAGACCGATTCTCGGCGGGCCGACCGCCGGCGTCCACTCACCTAGGTGCCGTTTGTCGTCTCCGGGTCGTGACGTAGCCGCCCCTCCTTGGCTTGTAAGGAGGGAGTTTCAGGCGATGCTGGTCACGCCGGTGATGCGCGGAGGAGAGGGAGTCGCGCGTCTCAGCCGCGCGAGAACGGCCGGTGATGCGCGGAGCCGAGGGCGTCGAGGGTCCCGTCTAGGACGGCCCGAGCGGCTTCGACGTCGACGAACCGGGTGGGCGTTTCGGCGGCGGCGAGGTCCACGGGGTCGTCCTCCTCAGTAGCCGAATCGGCGCCGCCGTCGAGGCTTGTCACGAAGCGGGACGTATTTTCCCGAAACGTCGACAGCCTCTCATCGAGCGGCCCATCGGCGACCGACTTCTCCTCACCGGGCCGATCCTCTTCAGGAGGCGGCCCCACCGCGGGTTCCTCGTCACGAGCCCCATCCGGAACCTGACCGGCCGCGGGCGCGTCCTCACGAGCCCGGTCCCTCTCGTCCACTCTCCAGTGCCGGAAGAGCCGCGCCCAGAATCCCCGTCGAGCCGGCTTTGGAGGGGAAACCCCCCGCTCCGGAGGCGTCACCTCGGGCACCTTGCTGCCTTCGGCATCCGGCTCGGGCGGATCCTCCGGTTCCGGCTGAGGACTCATGTCGTCCTCGATCGGCTGTGCCGGGGGATCGGGCACGGCTCGGGGGTGGGGATCGGCGGGAGGATCGGGCGCGGCCGGGGGCTCGGGCACGGCTGCATGATCGGCGCCGGCCTCCGGACTGCTCGGGGCTTCCGGTGCATCGGGCGACGTGGAAGGTGAGCCGGGAAGCGGGTCGGATGGGGCGGGAGCGTCAACCTCACTCAGGTCCGCCCTAAGCGTCACCTTCGTGCCCCAGCCGGAGGGCTCGATCGAGACCGTGCCGCTGGCGTGCTCACCCTCCCAGGCGACCGTGTGCTCCGGCTCCAGCTTGGTGATCGTGATGTCGCCGAAGGCGCCGAGGTGCTTCGCGAGGCGGTCCACCTCGCTTAGCTCCTCCCACAGCTCCGGGGGCGACTTGACCAGGGTGCGTTTGGCTTCGAGGTCCGGCATCGACCACCCGGTTCGCCCATCGGCTGTCGACTCCTTCAGCGGCAGCGGACCTTTCGGACGCTGCGGGTATGCGAGCACCCGGCCGAGGTCGACGAGCAGCGCCTCCCCGGAAGCACCTCGACCTCGGCTCGAAGCTTGTGGCCCCTCGGAGCGGTCGCGACGCGCGAGCGGCCTATCGCAAGATGACGAAGGTCGCCCCTCGCGGGTCCGAGAGATTGCCAGCAGCATCGCGGGCGCGCATGACCAGCCGGTAGCGGCCCGGCCGCAGCGTCTGTCCGGCCAAACGCCCGCGATAGCGGAGCCCGCTCGCTCCTGCCGGTAGGCCCCGCTCGACCCGTCCATGCAGGCGAACTCGCCGCGTGCAGTGCCGGGCGGCGCGGTTGGCGGCCGTCGCCGGCCTGCAGCGTCCGGCGACCTTGCGCCCGGGCGCGAGCCTGTCCACGTGGAACATGACGCTGGCGGCCTCGGAGAGCGACAGCGACATCCGCGTCCCAGCCACTGCGGCAAAGACCGGTCGCGCGCGCTCGGACGGCGAGAGTCGCCTCCGGGCCGTCGCTGCAAAAATCGGCCCTGAGGGTTCGGAGACGGCGGGGCTCGCCCTCGACGGTCCCCATGGCATTTGCGCCTGGCGGGCGCCGGCCAAGGTCGCCAGCGCCGGACCCGAGCGCGCCGCTCGGAATGCAGTCGGGGAAAGGCGAAGCCGGGCAATGACCGGAGCGATCCTGTCGGCGATTCCCACGAGCTGGGTCGGGGCAGTCGCGGCGCCTCCGCCAGCCGAGCCGCCGGAAGTCCCACCCGAGAACGGCGAGGTGGTCTGCGCCGTCCCCGATGCCAGCGCAAACTCGGCGCTCACCGACCGGGCCTGACTCATCGTCACCGTGCAGGCGCCGGTGCCGGAGCAGCCTTCCCCGCTCCAACCGGCGAAGCTCGAGCCGGGACTCGAACTCGCGCTGAGGGTCACGACGGAGCCGCCCGGGTAGCTCTCCGAGCAGTCTGACCCACAGTTGATGCCGGCCGGGATGCTCGTCACCGTCCCGCTTCCCGAGCCGGTCGTCGCGACGCCGAGCGTTCGAGTGGTCGCAGTGGCCGCGCTCGTGCTCACGCGGAAGGAGCGCAAGGCCGAGCTCGTCGGGTTGGGCGAAGTCCGAGCCTGGTTCGTGACCACCGCCACTCGCGAGGAGCAGGGCCCAGGGTCGAAGCCCGCCACCGTGCTCGACTGTCCGGGGCCGGCGAGCTCGGGCAGCGGGTAGAGAGAAAGCCCAGAGCCGGTGTCGCAGGCGACCGTCCCACGAAGCTGCCCGCCACTCGAGGTGTTGGCGAGCGTGACGTCGTACAAGGAGCCGCTCGGCGGCAGGGCCACCCAGGCCAGGGCGTAGTTGTCCTCGACCGAGCCCGTGGCGTTCCCGCCAACGGCGCCGATCGAACCGTGGACGGCCGTCTGTCCGCCGACGCCCACGTAGGCGGGCCCCTCCTCGAAGCAGTACGGAAGCGCGTAGCCTCCAGCGCAGGCCCGGTCGAACTTCACCGCGACCGCGTAGGCGTGGAACGCGTCGGCGAGGGTCGTGCCGCGCGCCGCGAGCGCGGCGTCCATCGCAGTCAGGTTGCTCGCGGCGTTCTTGCTCGTCAGCTCCCAGAAGTCCTGCATGACCTGCTCGCCTCCGTCCGCCGCGCCGGTCCCGTAGCGCTCGGTGAAGCCACGGAACGTGACCCAGTACCCATAGGGCGAGGAGTCGTAGTCGCCCATGCTGTCGGCGAAGACCGGCCAGAGATAGAAGTAGTTGTCGTCGGCCGCGTCGTGGACCTCGTCCTCCATCCAGGTCGCGCCACCCTCCACGAACACCTCATCGGGCGCGTTCGGCCCGCTGAGCGCTCCGTAGCCGAACTGGATCGAGTGGTTGAACTCGTGCGCGGTCGTCGAGTCGAGGGCGGCCTGCGGAGCTGAAGCGAACCCGTTGTAGTTGCGATTCAGGACCATGCAGCTGGCCGAGCCGTCTCCCTCGTTCCACGGAGTGGCGGGGTTATCGCCCACGAAGCCGGCGTAGGTTCCCGCAGGGCTCACGAAGCCGTACAGGCCGGGAGCGAGGTCGTCGATCCGGACGTGGTAGCGGCCCCCAGGGGCGGGGTTCGCCGCGTAGACCGGCGGAGCAGCCCAGCCGAACGCGTCGACCTCCGTGTTCCAGGAGCGCTCGAGCGAGGCGGCGTAGTCGGCCACCGTCAACCCGGCGTCCACGCCGTCGTACGTGATGTGGAAGTGCCCTTGGCTGAGGGCGTTCGTCTGGCTCTGCGACTCGGTGTCGCAGGCCGGCCCTGACGGCGCCGCGCCGAGCACCTCCTGGATCTTCGTCCGGTCGGTTCGTCGCATCCGGGGCAGGTCGCGCCGGACGCGGAGCAGCACCGGCGTTCCGTCCCAGGGCGCGGCGCTCCGGAAGGCCGCGGGCAGACGGTCGGGAGCGCCGACCGCGTAGGCGCGATATAGGTCGGCGTGCGCGAGGTCGACTTGTCCGGCCTTCTCGGCCTGATCGATGAGCTCCGGCGTGGCGGGCTTGGCGAGCGCGGTCGCGGGCGCCGCAAGCAGCGCCCCTGCGCATACAAGTGGGATCAGACCAGGCCGCACCGGCACGGCCCAGCGTAGCTGCGGACCGGTCCTATGCCTCCGAGTACTCCCCGAACTCCTCCCGCATCACGCCGCAGACCTCGCCGAGCGAGCAGCGCGCCTTGAACGCGGCGCGCATTGGCTCGAGCAGGTTGACGTCGCTTCTGCAGGCGGCTCGCAGCTCCTCGAGGGCGCGCGCGACCGCCGTCTGGTCGCGATCCTCCTTGAACGCCTGGAGCCGCTCGACCTGCCGGCGCTCGGACTCGGGATCCACCCGCAGGATCTCCACCTCGTCCATCCGGTCGGTGACGTACTCGTTCACCCCGACCACGATGTCCTGCTTCTGCTTGTAGCGCTCCTCATAGCCCCAGGCCGACTCCTCGACCTCCGCCCGGATGAACCGGATGCAGTTCACGGAACCGCCCATTTCGTCGATCCGGTCGATCAGCGCCTGGGCCGCCTCCTCGATCTGGTCGGTGAGCGCCTCGACGAAGTACGAGCCGGCGAACGGGTCCGCCGTGTCGGCCGCTCCCGACTCGTGGCCGAGGATCTGCTGCGTGCGGAGCGCGATGCGCGCCGCGCGCTCCGTCGGCAGCCCGAGCGCCTCGTCGAAGCCGTTCGTGTGCAGCGACTGCGTCCCCCCGCAGACCGCGGCGAAGCCCTGCAGCGCAACGCGCACGATGTTGTTCTCCGGCTGTTGGGCGGCGAGCGTTACGCCGCCGGTCTGCGTATGGAAGCGGATCTTCAGGGAGCGGTCGTCCTTCGCCCCGAAGCGCTCGCGCATGATGCGGGCCCACATCCGCCGGGCGGCGCGGAACTTCGCCACCTCCTGGAAGACGTTGTTGTGGCCGTTGAAGAAGAAAGCGATCCGCGGGCCGAACTCGTCGACCTCGAGCCCGGCGTCGACGGCCGCCTGCACGTAGGCGATCGCGTTGGCAAGCGTGAAGCCGACCTCCTGGACCGCCGAGCAGCCCTTCTCCCGCATGTGGTAGCCGGAGATCGAGATCGTGTTCCACTTGGGGATCCGCTCGCGGCAGTAGGCGAACAGGTCCGTCGTGAGCCGCATCGCCGGGACGGGCGGGTAGATGAAGTTCCCGCGCGCGATGTATTCCTTGAGGATGTCGTTCTGGGTCGTGCCGCGAAGCTGACCCGGGCGCACGCCCTGCTCCTCGCCGACCAGCTCGTAGAGCAAGAGCAGAGCGGCGGCCGGGGCGTTGATCGTCATCGAAGTCGAGACCTGGTCGAGCGGGATGCCGTCGAACACGCGACGCATGTCGTCGACGGTGTCGATCGCGACCCCCGTGCGGCCCACCTCGCCCATGCAGAGCGGGTCGTCGGAGTCGCGCCCGAGCTGGGTGGGTAGGTCGAACGCCGTCGACAGTCCGGTCGAGCCGTGGTCGATCAGATAATGGAAACGCTCGTTCGTCTCCCTCGCGCTCGCGTAGCCGGCGTACTGGCGCATCGTCCATTTCCGGCCGCGGTACATGTCCGGGTGGATGCCTCGCGTGAACGGGTAGTCGCCCGGCCGCCCGAGCCGCTCCTCGAGGTTGCCCTCGACGTCCTCCTCGCCGTAGGCGGGCTTGATCTCGATGCCGGAGTCGGTGAAGCGCCGGGGGTCGTCCGGCCCCACGACCGGGGCGATGCTCGGCTTGTGCTCGGGCGTAGTGGCCACGGAAGCGAAGGATACGGGCGGCGGGGCGGGCCCGGTCTCGGTCGCGATAATCGACTGTGTGCCCGTTTCCTCCTCGGATTCTCGCGGCGATCGGGATCGCCGCTTCGACGGCGTCCTCCTCCTGCTCGCGATCGTCGCTCTGATGTGGGTTGTCGAGGTCGTCGACGCGATCGCCGACCACAGCCTCGACCAGTACGGCATCGAGCCGCGGGACGAGGACGGGCTCGTGGGGATCGTGGCGGCGCCGTTCCTGCACGTCGGGTTTGGTCACCTGGCGGCGAACACCGTGCCGTTCCTTGCGATGGGGGTCGTCATCGCGCTGCAGGGCGTGGCCCGGCTGCTCGCCGTCACCGCGATCATCGGTTTGGTGAGTGGGCTTGGCACCTGGCTCGTGGCGTCCGGTTCCTCCATCCATCTGGGCGCGAGCGGCATCGTCTTCGGCTACGCGACCTACCTGATCAGCCGCGGAGTCTTCAACCGAGACGCGCTCGAGGTCGTCATCGGCGTAGTCGTGGTGGGGATCTGGGGAACCGCGCTGCTCGGCGGACTGCTGCCTCAGGAGGGGATCTCCTGGCAGGGTCACCTGTTCGGTGCGATCGGTGGAGTCATCGCCGCGCGGGTGCTGGCGCGCGATCGGGGGCCGAAAGAGCAGGTCGCCCAGGCGTAGCATCTGCCCTGTGGAGGTAACCGTCCGCCTCTTCGCGATGCTTCGCGAGCGCGCCGGCAGGTCCGAGCTGACACTCGAGCTCCCCGAAGATGCGCGAGTGGCCGACGCGCTCGCCGAGCTGCACGGCCTCGCCGACGGCGTCCCCCTGGTGATGGCGGTCAACCGCGAGTACGCGGACGAGGCGTGCCCGCTCGATCCCGGCGACGAGCTGGCGCTGATCCCGCCGGTGAGCGGCGGGTGCGCGGGTGGCGCGGTCCGATGACCGCCGGTCGCCGCTCGGTCGTCCCCGCGCCTTGGGTGCGCGTCAGCGGCGAGGCGCTCTCCCTCGACGAGGTTGCGGCGCGTGTGCACGATCCTCGGGCCGGCGCGATTGTGAGCTTCCAGGGGGTGACGCGCCAGGTGGAGCTGCTCCATTACGAGGCCTACGCCGAGATGGCGGAAGAGCGGATGGGGACGATCGCCGCGGACGCGGTCGAGCGACACGGACTGTGCGCGGCGGCGGTCGAGCACCGCGTGGGGGAGGTGCCGCTGTCGGAGCCCAGCGTCGTGGTCGCGGTCTCCGCCCCGCATCGAGGCGAGGCGTTCGCGGGCGCGCGAGAGATCATCGACCGCGTCAAGTCCGAGGCCCCGATCTGGAAGAAGGAGGTCGAGGGTGGAGACGAGCGCTGGGTCGACGGAACCCGACCGCGCTGAGCGACTGCGCGAGCTCCCGTCCGTCGAGGAGCTGTCACAGCGTCTGAAAGGCGTGCCGAAGGCGGTGGCAGTTGCCGCGGCGCGGGAGGCGATCGAGGAGACCCGGTCGGCGATCCGATCCGGCGCCGAAGGCGGTGCAGGTGGAAGGCAGGACATCGAGCGCCGGGGTCGCGCTCTCGCCGAGCGCGCGCTGCGGCCGTCGCTCAGGCGCGTCCTCAACGCCACCGGCGTCATCGTCCATACGGGTCTCGGGCGCGCGCCGTTGCCGGAGGAGGCGCAGCGGGCCGTGCTCGAAATAGCGGCGGGGTACTCCAACCTGGAGTACGACCTCGCCGACGGGGCCCGCGGATCCCGGCAAGCGCACGTCGAGGGGCTGATCCGCGAGCTGACCGGCGCCGAGGACGCGCTCGCGGTGAACAACTGCGCCGGCGCGGTACTGCTGGCGGCTGCGGCGCTGGCGGGCGGACGGGAGCTGGTCGTCTCGCGAGGACAGCTGGTCGAGATCGGGGGCTCCTTCCGGATACCGGAAGTGGTGGCTCAGTCGGGGGCCCGCCTGCGCGAGGTCGGGACGACCAACCGGACCCGGCTCGGCGACTACGAGCGCGCACTCGGCCCCGAGACCGGCGCCGTACTGCGGGCGCATCAGTCGAACTTCCGGACCGTCGGCTTCGTCGAGGAGGTCACGATCGAGGCGCTCTGCTCGCTGGGGCTCCCGATAATCGACGACGTCGGCTCGGGGGCGCTCGCTCAGGGAGTCCCGGAGCTGGCCGACGAGCCGCCGGTACGGCGCTCGGTCGCCGCCGGCGCCGCGGTGGTCTGCTTCTCCGGCGACAAGCTTCTCGGCGGTGCGCAGGCCGGGCTCATGGCCGGCACCAGCGGGGCGATCGAGCGCTGCCGGGCGCACCCGATGGCACGCGCGCTGCGGATCGACAAGCTGTCGCTCGCCGCGCTCGAGGCCGTGCTGCGCATCTACCGGGACAAGGGAGGCGAGGCTTCGACCGCGCTCCCCGTGCTGCGGATGCTCACCACCGGGGATGCCGAGCTGCGGGCCCGCGCCGAGCGGATGCGCGCGCAAGTCGCGGACTCCGGGGCGGAGGCGCGCGTCATCGAGGCGACGGCCAAGGCGGGCGGCGGAGCGCTGCCGCTGCTCGAGCTGGCCGGCCCCGTTTGCGCGATCGACCCAGGCGACATCTCGCTCGATGAGCTGGCGCACCGGCTCCGGACCGGCGACCCGCCCCTGGTCGGCCGCGCCCGCGAAGGCTGGCTGCTGCTCGACCCCCGGACGCTGACCGACGAGGAAGCCGGCGAGGCCGCGGCGGCGGTGGCGGCCGCGCTGCGGTGAGCGAGGGGGATCTGCCGCCGCTCACGCTCGGCACCGCCGGTCACATCGACCACGGCAAGACCGCGCTCATTCGCGCGCTCACGGGCCGCGACACCGATCGACTGCCCGAGGAGCGCTCGCGCGGGATCTCGATCGAGCTGGGCTACGCGCCGCTCGTCCTGCCCGGCGGGCGGCGGCTGTCGGTAGTGGACGTGCCCGGTCACGAGCGCTTCGTTCGCACGATGGTCGCCGGCGCCACGGGGATCGACCTGTTCCTGCTCTGCGTCGCCGCCGACGACGGCGTGATGCCTCAGACGCGTGAGCACGTCGCGGTGCTGCGGCACCTCGGGGTGGAGCCCGGTGTCGTGGCGATCACGAAATCCGATCTCCTCGACCCGAGCCCAGCGGCGGCCGAGGTGGCGGACCTGCTGCCCGGGGTCGAGTCGGTGCCGGTTTCGGCCCCATCTCATGAGGGTCTCGATCGCCTGCTGGCCGCGCTCGATGGGGTGGTGGCGGGTCTCCCGGGCCGGGCCGCCTCCGGCGGCCCGGCCCGGCTGCACGTCGATCGCTCGTTCACGCTCAAGGGCATCGGCACCGTCGTGACGGGCACCCTCTGGTCCGGCTCGCTATCGCCGGGCGACCGCGTAGCGCTGCTGCCGTCGGGCCGCGAGGCGCGCATCAGATCGGCGGAGGTGCACGACACGCCAGTCGAGCGAGCGGATGCGGGGCAGCGCGTGGCGCTCGCGCTCGCGGGAGTCGGCTGGCGCGAGGTCGCGCGCGGCGATGTCGTCTGCGCGCTCGACGCCGACCTGGAACCCACCTACCTGATCGACGCCCTGATCGGGCTCGACCCCGGCACCCGGCCGCTCCGCCGTGGGGCGCGACTCCACGTCCACCACGGCACGCGCGAGGCGCCGGCCCGGGTGACTCCCCTCGGCGCCCTGGGGACTGACGCGGACGGGCCGACGGCGACGATCGAGCTTCGAGCCGGCTCGCCCGCATTCGTTCAGCTCCGGCTGGAGGCCCCACTGGTGCCGGCGGCGGGCGACCGCCTCGTGCTGCGCCAGCTGGCGCCGCCGGACACGATCGGCGGCGGCGAGGTGATCGATCCGCATCCGCGGAAGCACGGCCCCCGGCGTGAGGCCTTGCATCGTCTGCGGGCGCTTCAGCGCGGCGAGGCCGGACGCGTCTCGGAGTCCGCCGGGTCGGAGACCTCCGGCCGGGAGCGTGCGGCCGCAGCTGCCGCCACCGACGAGCAGGGGGCCGCCGGCAAGGATGCGCCAAGGCGGGCCGTCCCCGTCGCCGATATGGGCGCTTCGAGCTCTGCACCGGCAGCGCCCCCCGCGGTCGGCGAGACAGCGCTCCGACTCGCCGAGCTGCTTCGCATCGATGGGCCGACGCCGCGGGCGGACGGGGATCTCGCCGCGGCGGCGGGGCTCGATCCCACTGAGGTCGCCTCTCACATGCGGGAGCTCGAGCAGGCCGGCAGAGCGGTGCGCGTCGCGCGCAATCTCCACTTCGACCCCGACGTCCTCGATGAGCTGACCACCCGCGTCGTCGCAATATGCAAGCGCGACGGGTCGGCAACCCTCGCGGGAGTCCGCGACGAGCTCGACACCTCGAGGCGCTACGCGCAGGCGCTGCTCGAGCACCTCGATGCCGAGAAGGTCACGATCCGGCGCGGCGACGCCCACGTGCTGCGCGGCCGGCCGTTCCGGTGAGAGGCGCACCTCAGCGGACGGGTGAGCTCCCGCGCCGGCCGGCTCAAACGCTCGAATGCGCGCGGCTCGCCCGTATCGCCAGCACTGGTCGGCGCAGGAAGTCGATGACTCAGCCCGCGAGCAGGTCGCTCGCCCCCGCGGCTGCCACCGAGCCGCCCAGCGAGCCGAGCAGGAAGTCGCGGAGCTCGGTCCGAGATAGGTCGCGGTGGTCGAGCCAGTCGAGGATCGCGCCGTCCATGAACCAAAGCCATGCCCGAGCGGCCGAGCGAAGCTTAGGCGGCGCCATCGGGCCCACACCGAGGCCCTCCAGGATTCGAGCCGACGTGCGGTCACGCACCTCCTGGATCAGGGCGGCGACCTCGGGCACGCTGCCCGCGCTCTCCATCAACTTGCGGTAGGCCGTCTCGTTCTCCTCGATCCACCCGAGGAAGGAGTCGAGGCTGCTCGCGATCGCCTCCTGCGGCGGGAGCTCGGGATCCGGCTCCGTCCGCAGCCGGACCTCCTCGGCGGCCTGCTGGAGGGTCGCGACGAAGAAGTCCTGCTTGCCCGGGAAGTAGTGATAGAGGAGCGCCTTCGAGATGCCCGCCTCGCGAGCGATGCGAGCCATGGAGAGCTCGGCGAACGAGTGGCGGGCGAACAACTTGGCGCCGAGCTCGAGCAGCTGGCGTCGCCGCTCGTCGACACGCATGCGGGTATATGCGGGCTCGCCCATGGGACGCAAGCGTATGCTCCTGCTCGGCGCGTTCGTCTGGCAGCGGTTGCGCCCACGGGCGCTGCCGGACCTGCGGGAAACGCCCGCCGGACTGCGCTGACGATTCTGCGCTTGCGCGGCGCCCGAGAGGCCGGCGGGCGGCACACGCGGCACGCATGAACCCGTGCAGCGAGGAGGGGCAAACGCACGTTAGGCCGAATCGGCCGGCATGCACCGGTTCGTTCCCACCGCGCTCTCAGCAGCCGCGCTTCTCGCAGTCCCATCCGCTGCCTCCGGACAGACTCTCGCCACGTCCGGCGGGGCCCAGCCCGCCGCCTGTCCGCCCGCCGTCGCCGCGGCCGCCGCCGTGGGCGATTCCTCAGATGACGGCGCGACCACGCCGAGTGCCGGATCGGGTACGGGAGGGAGCGCGACGACCACTTTCGCGGGCGACTCGTCCGACCCGTCGGGCGGCGCGACCACCCCGGTGGCCGACAAGGGCTCAGAGGTGCCAGCGAGCGCGGCGCAGGAGCCGCAGCCGACTCCACAGCAACCCGGTCAGGAACAGCCTGGCGGCCAGCAGCCGAGCCCGCCCCAGGGTCAGCCTCAGCCCGGGGCGCCCCAGGAACAGCCGGGCGCTGAACAGCCCACCGGGGGCGGAGGGGGAGCCCTTCCCCGAACGGGTCTCGACGCCCTCCGGCTCGCGGCGCTCGGTGTGCTCCTCCTGCTCGTGGGAGCGCGGCTGAGGGTGCGCGCGAGGACTCGCAAGGCGCGTCCCGGCGGAGAACCTGTGACCGCCGACTCGCCCCACGCATCCCGTGCGGCCGGCCACGATCGCGAAACGGGCCGTAGCGCGTCACTCGAACGCCACCGCCCCGCTCAGGAGGACTGGCAGTTTCCAGGCCGGGAGCCGGCCCCCACGGGTCTGCTCCCGAGCACCGCAAGCGCCCGCCGGGCAGCCCGGCTCGGCGCACCCGATCCGTCCCTGCCGAGCTAGAGACAGCGATCACCTGGGCCGCCGGCGGTCGTCCGGCGCTGCGATCAGGCGGCCGCTGCTTGCTGCTGCTCGGGCGCGCGCTTTCGCCAGCGCCGCTCGATCGAGCCGGCGAACCGCTTCGGAGACTGCTCGTAGAGCTTCGCACCGAGCCTGAATGCCTCGTGCTTCAGCCGCTGCCGGCGACGATCGATGATCCCGACGAGCGCCGCTTGCGCCGCATTGTCCTCGAATCGCGCGCCGCTGCGCTCGATCCGGTCACGCAGCACCGCCAGATCGTGGTCCTCGCCGAGCAGGTCGGAGAGCTGGTGCGCTCGCCGCGAGAGCCTCCGCATCCGCTTGGGCGCGGCCGCCCGCAGGATCTGCGACGCGTGCCAGAGGTCCTTGACCCGCTTCCGCCAATCGTGGAGGTTCTCGTCCGAGGGCTCGCCGGCAGCGGCTCGCATACGCCGGCGCCCGCGGCGATAGACACGGCGGAGTCCCGGCTCGAGCGCGTCGAATCCACGCGCCCCGAAGGTCCATCCGACCGTCCTCTGCCGAGCGCTTCTCAACTCGACCAGAACCTCGCGGATCGCCCGTTCGTCAGACCGAAGGGACTCGATCGCCCGCTCATGCTCGGCCTCGAGCCCCGCGCGCAGCCGAGCGGTCGCCCCGTCCGGAAGCTCTTCCCCCGCGCGATCCGTGACTCGATCGAGCGTCCCGATCAGGACGGCCGCGTCGCGGGCGTGGGCGAGCCGGCGGCCCGCCCGTCGGAAGGCGGCGTTCTCGCGCTGGTAGGTCTCCTCGCCTACCGCCATGCGCACCAGACGCAGGCTCGTTCGGAGGCGCTTCAGCGCTTTCCTTGCCTCATGCACAGCCTCGCCGAGCTCACGATCCGACGCCCCCTCGAGGCCCTCGACCGAGTTGTCGAGCTGGCCGCGGGCCATGCGCCGGACCCCGTCCGGCACGGACTCGCCGTCGTGAAGGCGGTATTCGCGCGCGAGCTGGTTCCCTGCCCCACCGTGAAGGCGCTCCCAGGCCAGCTTGCCCGCCACGGCCGCGCCACCGGCGGCGACGACGGCCACCGCCGCCTGCCCGGCATGAAAACGTGATCCGTTCGTCAGTTCTCTGACGCGAGCCTTGGCCATACGAACTCTGCTCCCCGGAGCGCGGATGGACCTAACGCGCCCGCCGGATGCAATCATTGGACGAGTCCCGACCCACCCGAGGTGGTCCAATGTGTCACGACTGGTGGACGCGTCGCGAGAAGCGACGCGATGAGGAGTTCGACCGGGAGCTTCGGTATCTCCTCGACGAGGAGGGCGGGCGCTCCGAGCCGGCGACGATCGTCGAGCACGAGCGCGCCGAGGAGCCTGTGGATCCTCAGCCCATCGAGACCGGCAGCCGCTAGCGGCAGATCAAGCTGCGCCGCCGGGGGGTGCGCCCCCCGGCGGTTCGATTCTGTCCTCGCGCTCGGGCCGTGAGTCGACCCAGGCGATCAGCCTTCGCACCTCCTCCGGAAGGTTCGCCTCGCTGAAGCGCAGCGTCCGCGCCTGTCCCTCGGCCTCGACGCTGATCGCGTAGAGGAGCTCGTCCGGCTGACGGACGGACGGCGCCGATGGCCCGGGCATAGTCAGCAGGCCGGCGGCGCTCACCCGCTCGGAGAGCTCATGCTCGTCCTCGGGCGGCAGAGCGTCGGACCTGATCGTGGTGGTGGTCACGAACCCGGCGATACCACCACCACGTTCGACGGTCAGGCGCATGTCACGACAGTACGCCGACCTCCTTCCACGCTCCCTCCACCGCTTGCTGCTCGCTTCCGCCCTGACCGAAGAGCTCGCCCGCGACGCTGACGGTCGTCGCGGCCGCCTCCTCGAAATCGGAGTTCTGGCCGAGCCGATCGGTGAGCGTCGCGAACCAGATCCGGCCGGCCTTCTCCCATGCGTTTCCACCGATTGCGCTGGCCGCGAGCTGGAAGGCCCGGTTCGGGATCCCCGAGTTGATGTGCACGCCGCCGTTGTCGTTGCGGGGGTCGGCGTCGTCAGGCAGCTCGACGTAGTCGCGCATGTGTCCCGGCTGACGGTCGCCCGAGAACGCGGTCCCCGGCTCCTTCAGCGAGCGCAACGCCCGCCCGAGCCGCGGGACGAGCGTTCCCTCTCCGATCAGCCAGTCGGCCTCGTCGGCGGTGTGCCCGAGGTGGCGCTGCTTCACGAGCGAGCCGAACACGTCCGAGAAGCTCTCGTTCAGCGCCCCGGGCTGGACGCTGTAGACGAGTCCGGCGGTGAAGTTGGTCACGCCGTGGGTGAGCTCGTGTGCGATCACGTCGAGCGCCCGCGTGAACGCGCCCTTCTGGAAGAGGCGTTCGCTGCCGTCGCCGTAGACCATCTGCGCCCCGTTCCAGAACGCGTTGTCGAAGTCGACCGAGTAGTGGACCGATGAGATCAGCTCCATGCCCTGGCCGTCGACGCTGTCGCGCTCGTAGACCTCCCGGTAGAAGTCGTAGGTCTCTGCGGTGCCGTCGTATGCCTCGTTGACGGCGGGGTCGTCGACAGCTGGGTCGCCATGACCTCTCCTTCGCTCACCCGGCAGCGCAGACCGGCCCTGGTTCTCTACGTCGTACACCGTCTGCCGCTCTCCCGCAGGCGCGTCGATGAGGGCCAGCGTGCGGACGTCGACGTCCAGCTCGCGCATGAGCCTGGTCACCAGCGATCGTTGGGTGCGGATCGACGCGGACGCCGCAAGCGTGCGGATCGCCGCCTTCTGCTCCTCCGGGTCGCCCTCCTCGGCGACGCGCGCGAGCAGGTCCGGCGGAGCGATGAAGCAGCAGGGCGGGCTTGGACCGGACTTCGGGGCTGGGTCGCGGTCGGCGAGCCTCATTCGAATCCTCTCGGTCGTGGGGAAGGCCGAGCCTAACGCGCGATAGGACGGAGACATGATCGGCGCTGACACGGGCAACACCAACCTGTGAGCTACCTGCTTGTCGATGACGCGGACGGCGCCGTCGTCGCCGAATTCGAGGACGTCGAGGGCGCCGTCCGGGCCTGGGAGGCCGAGCAGGAGGAGGAGCCGAGGAAGCTTCGCTTGGTGGTGTTCCACGAGGGCGGCGGTGAGCTGGCCTGGTCCCAATCGTGGATCGCGGTGTCGTCGGCGGGATTCCGGAGCTTCTAGCCGCCGCCGCAACCAGGCGAGACCCGAGCCGGAGGACGCAGACGGCCCCCGGGCTCGCGCCAGGAGGCCGCCTTTGGGGGGCCGCTTCTCGAATGCGGCCCATGGGCTCGCGCCCAGACGCCGCCCGTCTCCGGGGCCGCTCTAGTCGACAGTCACGGCGACGACGCTGACGTGATCCACGTCGTCATCGCCGTCGGAGGAGCAGCCGACGCTCGCCGCGAAGGGCGAGGTGGCGATCACCATCTTCTGAAGGTTGACGATCTGCTGCTGCCCCGGGTCGCCCTGCGCCGCCAGGTTGACCTCCGCGACGTCGTTGGGTCCAGGCACGCCGAGCGCGCACGTCTCGTTCTCGCCACCCGCGGGCGCGCCGCCGTCGTTGTCGTAGTCCAGCCTGGCGGTCACGAGGTAGGCGCCGGCGGGCAGGTTGGACAGCGTCGCGACCGCCGCGCCGTCGGGGAAGTCGGACACAGCGCTCGCGACCCTCTCCTCGAAGATCCTCGTCTTCTTCGCCATGAAGCCGGTCGAGTCGATTCCATCGAGCTGTTCGGCATCCATCGCCTTGTCGGCGATCCCGGCATTCTCGGCGCTCGCGGCGCTCGGCACCTCGCCGAGCGTCGGCTCCTTGATGTCGGCGCCGGTGAGCGTGTTGCGGCGGACGTCCCTTCCGCGGACGCCGTTGTCGTGGATGTCCTTGCTGCGGACGCTGTTGTCCGCGATCTGTCCGCTGCCGATCGCCGTGGCCGCGTAGCCGACGCCGCCGAGGGCGACGAAGAGCGAGACGCAGGCGACGGCCATCGCGGCCGATGGCTTGGGGGTCCTGGCAGAGATCATGGGGCACCTCCGATTCGGGTTGTCGGGCGCCGAAACGCCGATATGCGGGCTAACCGGAGGTTGGGGGGCACGAATTACGGCGGCGAGCTGATTGCCTATGCGCTGTGGCTAAGCGCAGCGCGGGCATCCTTCTCTACCGACTCACTGGCGGCGTCCCTGAGGTGCTGTTGGTGCATCCCGGCGGCCCCTACTGGGCGCGGAGGGACGACGGCGCGTGGTCGATCCCGAAGGGCGAGTACGAGGAAGGCGACGATCCGAGGGCGTGCGCGCTGCGCGAGTTCGAGGAGGAGACCGGCGCCCCGCTCCCGCCCGGCGAGCTTGTCGACCTGGGGAACATCAGGCAGAAGGGCGGCAAGGTGGTCACGGCGTGGGCGGCCGAGGGCGACCTGGATACAGACGCCGTCCAGAGCAACACGTTCGAGATGGAGTGGCCGCCCCGTTCGGGCCGGACCGCCGAGTTCCCTGAGATCGACCGCGCCGGCTGGTTCGGAGTCGACCAGGCGCGGGCGAAGCTCGTCCCGGCTCAAGCCGAGCTCCTGGACCGCCTCCTCGCGCGCCTCTCCTGACTCGTATCATCGGCTCCCGTGCTGTGGGCCTTCCTTCCGATCGCGGCGCTCATGACGATCACGCCGGGGCCAGGCACCGCGATGATCGTCCGCAGCGCGCTGCGAGGCGGGCTCCGGACCGCGCTGGCCACCGCGCTCGGCAACAGCGCCGGAGTGTTGACTTGGGCGCTGCTGTCGGCGGTGGGCGTGTCGGCGCTCGTCGCCGCCTCGGAGGTGGCGTTCGCCGTGCTCAAGCTGACGGGCGCCACGGTCCTGATCTACTTGGGCGTGCGCTCGCTCGCCGGCGGTCGCGAGGGCGGCCGACTGGCCGTCGTCGATACTGCGGATGCCCCCGAGCCCCGCGGCAGGCGCGCGGCGTTCAGGGACGGGCTCGCCACCAGCCTCGCCAATCCGAAGCTCGCGGTCTTCTTCGTCGCGCTCTTCCCACAGTTCGTATCCGACGGCTCGCCGGTGCTGCCTGCGGCGCTGGTGATGGCCGCCATGATCGTCGCGCTGGACCTGGCGTGGTACTCGACGCTGGCGATGCTCGTCGACCGCTCGCGGCGGGCGTTCACGCGCAGCCGCCTGGCGCGGCGCCTGGAGCGCCTGATGGGCGCGGTGCTGATCGGGGTGGGCGTGCGGGTCGCGCTCGAGCAGCGCTAGATCCGGAGGCTGTCTACGAAACGGGACGTATGTTCCCGCAACGTCTCCAGCCTCCGCCGCTTGGACGGGCACCCCGAGGTTGGCGCACCAGCCGGGGCGCGTCGAGTTGGCGCCCGCGGCCAGAGGCCCCCGAGGTTGGCGCCCCGGCTGGCTGGTCCTAGCCGGCGACCCGGAAGCGCGCGGTCCGCGGGGCGGAGTGGTTGCCGGCCGCGTCCGCGGCGGTGATGATCGCCCGGTAGGCGCCGGCCCGCAGGGCTCGCTTGCCGAGCCTGCCGGTGAACTTTGTGCTGTTGGCGCCACTCGCGGCGCTTCTCGAGAGCGAGCCGACGGTTGCGTAGCGCGTGCAGCGCTTGGCCTTCCGTAGCGACGGTCGCGGCTTCAGGCACTTGCCGGCGGCGCGGCGGCCGGGCAGGCCGCGCTGGATCTGGATCGTCGCGCGCGCCGTCTCGCTGAGCGTGTAG
>Ga0126312_10000386_pt1 | contig 25462 bp, 22 predicted proteins | sample Plot104A_FD_92537 | JGI IMG/M metagenome (GOLD analysis project Ga0126312, IMG submission 92537) | Serpentine soil microbial communities from UC McLaughlin Reserve, CA, USA - Plot104A | ecosystem: Environmental > Terrestrial > Soil > Grasslands | place: USA: UC McLaughlin Reserve, Lake County...
CCCCGGCCTGGCTGTCCGCGTCGTGAACGTCGTGGACCTGATGACGCTCCAGTCCGAGTCGGAGCACCCGCACGGCCTCCCCGACGCCGAGTTCGACGCCATCTTCACCGCCGACCGGCCGGTCATCTTCGCCTACCACGGCTACCCCTGGCTGATCCATCGGCTGACCTACCGCCGCCACGGCCACGCCAACCTGCACGTACGCGGCTATAGGGAGGAGGGCACCACCACCACGCCGTTCGACATGGTCATGCTCAACGACCTCGATCGCTTCCACCTGGTGATGGACGTGATCGACCGCGTGCCGGGATTGGGGGAGCGGGAGGCGCACCTGCGCCAGCGGATGGCGGACGAGCGCTTGCGCCACCGGGAGCACACGCGCGAGTACGGCGAGGACTCGCCGGACGTGCGCGAGTGGATCTGGCCCGGCGGGCGCAGCTAAGCGGGCCGAAGCCAGTGCATACCGGCTTACGGCCCTTGCAACTACTCGTCGCAATTGCCACGATCCAGGGTTCAAGTGGGGGTCACAAGCGAAGCTGGCACGACCCTGCGGCCACCGCGGCCGGAGGAGCAGAGCCAGACGCCGCTCAATCGCCTGCTGCACGGCTACCAGGAGACGCTCGACCTCGCCCGAGGTCTCCCCTGGAAGACCCGCCTGCGCCACAGTGACGGGCCCTTCGGGAGGCATGTGCGCGTGTACCGGCTCCGGTTCGGCCTGCGCTACTTCCTGCTCCACCACATGAACACGACGCTGGCTGCGCTCGAGCGCCGCTACCACGCATTGGCTGCCCTGGGCTCCGATCCCAAGCGCTACGACGCCGAGCTCACCGACCTTCAGCACTTCCGCCAGTCGCTCGCGCCGGTCCCCTACAAGCGCCTGATCGCGACCTTCGTCCTGGCGGCGGGCCTCATAGCGGGGTTCGTGGCGGAACAGCTCTTCCCCCGCAGCGGGGCGGAGGACGCGGTCACGAACATCTCCGACGGCGTCGCGACGCTGAACGCGTCCGGCGTCTTCGACAGCTACCGCGACGACCCGGGTGGCGCGCTCCTCGCGACGCTCACCGTCGTCTGCCTGCTGGTGGCGTTCGTCTACCCGCCCGTCACGACGTTCCGTCTCAAGCGCAGGCTGTTCAACCTCTATCCCGACGGGCTGGGCCAGCTCACGGCGACCTCCGCGCGCCGGGCGGTCGCGAAGGTGTCGGGCCTGTACAGGCTCGAGGCCGATGCCTTCCTCCCCGCGCAGGCGTCGCCTCCCAGGGAGTTCCCGGTCGACCTCGCCTTCCAGGCGATGGCGACCGTCGTGTTGTTCCCGATCTGGATCACGTTCGGGTTCACCGCCAACGGGATCGTCAAGCAGGCGCACGGAGTGGACCACGGCTTCGGTGCCGTGGATCTCTTCATGAGCGCGGTGAGCCTGGCTCCCCTTCGCTGGGGCATCACCGTGGGGTTCGCGGTGCTATCGCCGGTCCGGCTCTATTCCATCTACCGTGTCTGGCTGCGCAGGACGGGCCGCCTGCCGCAGGAGCGTCGGTTCCGCAGCGAGGGTCAGGGGGTTGCGGTTCTGGACCTCCCCTTCGATGCCACCCGGATAACGAGCTGGTCTCGTCGCGCCCCGGCCGCCCTGGTCGACGTCCTGATCGTCCTTCCGGCCGCGGCGATCGCCGGGGGCGCGGTGGGCGCCGGGGCTGGACTGGGCGGGACGGGCCAGGGCCTGGTCTTCTGGTTGGTCTGTGTTCCGCTTGTGGGCCTCGCCTATTCCGCGCTCATGCTGAGGAAGGGGCCGCACCGCGGCCAGACGCTCGGCAAGCAGCTCTTCGGAATGCGCGTCGTCGGCGAGGACGGGGGGCCGGTCACCGTGCGAACGCTGCTGGTGCGCGAGGGGCTGATGCGCTGGTGCCTGTTCGGGGGCGTCGCAGGGGTCCTGCTCGGGCTCCCGCTCGTGATCACGCTCGTGGTCGGGCTGCTCGACGGCCCCAACCAGGCCCTCGAGGACCGGGCGGCCTCCACGTTCGTCGTGGACACCGCCGAGGCGGCCTGATCAGGCGGCCAACCGGAACGGCGGGTACTGGTCCGTCACGAGTATCAGCGCGTAGCCGACGACCCGGTTGTGCCAGCGGATCACGCCCTCGACGTAGTCGAAGATGCCGCGCGGATAGCGACCCGTGAAGAGGATCGCGAACCAGGCCGCGATGACCAGGAAGAAGACGCCGATGTAGAGGAAGAACAGCAGGATGTAATGGGGAATCGCCAGGAACCACTTCACCAGCGGCAGCCACCGGTTGAGTCCCTGCCGGGCGTCGGGGTAGCCGAAGTCGAGGTGAACGCCTTGCTCCTCGTCTGTCGAGGGGTAGCGGTCGTCCATCAGCGCGGCGTAGATTCCCACGCGGTTGGTGAAGCGGAGCAGCTGGAGATTCCAGTCGTACCACCAGTGCGGGTACTTCTGGCGGAACAGGATCATCAGCAGCGGCGGGATGAACAGCAGACCGGTCCCGCCATAGGCCAGCATCTGGGTGCCGGCGCCGCCGGCGAAGCGCGCCTCGCCGCCGCCGATGCTGGTCAGCAGGATCGCAATCGGAATCAGCGTGAAGATACGAAAGCCGGTTGACAGGCGATCCAGCGCGCGGTCGGGATAGTCGACCGAGAAGCGCAGTGGATATTGCTCGTTCATCTCCTACCTCCCAGTGGTCCGAATGGGAGGATCCTAGGAGGCGGCCTCGCCTCGCGCGAGCGCATGACACGAGCCGCCCGCGTGGGCGCCGGGATCAGCCCGGCGGCGCCCACCACCAGCAGGAACGCGACCGTACGAATGACGACCGCTGTCGGGTCGTGTCCCAGCGGATCGCCGAACACCACGATCCCGGCGGGGATCGCCGAGGCGTTGCCGGCGATCGAGGTGATCGCGATCACCGGCACAGCCGGGCCGAGCTGTAGCGAGCGCGCCGAGGCGAAGAACGCGACCACACCGCACGCGACAGCGAGCAGGAGGTAGGGCTCGAGATAGGTCTCGATGCCGCCGTCCGCATCGCCGGTCACCGCCTTGACCGCAACGTGGCTCACGGTGAACAGCAGCCCCGCCGCGAGCGCGAGCAGCACTCCGTGCTGGGTCTGAATCCGCGGGATCCGATGCCAGGCCAGCAGCCCGATCCCGATCCCGAGCAGTGGCGCCTGGAAGGTGATCATGGCCGCTACGGAGTAGTCAGAGCTGTGGTCGCCCGTGCGGGCCTCGCCGGTCAGGGCGAGGAGCGCCAGCCCGAAGGCGCTCAGCGCCACGCCGATCCACTGCCGCCGTGTCAACTCGAAGCCGAAGAACCGCTCCGCGATCACGGCCATCATCACCAGGCCACCGGCCAGGACCGCCTGGACGATAGACAGCGACACCAGCGTAAGCGCTCCCACGTGCAGGGCGTAGGCCACGGCAGCCAGGGCGTAGCCGATCGTCCACCACTTGGAACGGAACAAGCCCACGGCGCTCGCCAGCGGGCGGCGGACGTCCACTTCGGGGGCATGCACCGCGCCGCGGTGGCGGAGCAGAAAGCCGACCTGGCCCACGAGCGCGGAGACGGCCGCCAGGCACACTCCTCCCAGGAGCGTCATTGATTGAACGTCCCCGGAGCGGGCAAGAGCATTCGCGACATGGAGATCAACGGCGCCAGTCGCCAGCGAAGGGCCCAGCGGGCGGAGGCGATGCGGGCAGTCACCGAGGATCGCTACCGGCGGGCCCTCGAGCACCAGGCGCAGGCCGAGTCGCTTGCACGGACGGCCGACCGGGCGGACGAGCGGCGTAGGCAGGAGGAGCTGGTCGCCGTTTACCGGAAGGCTGCCGACTGCCACCGCCGCGCCGCGGATGTGTTCGCGACCCACCGCGACCACGAGCGCGAGCATCTCCGGCCTGGCTGGTAGGCGACCGTAGAGAGCTGAGCGTGTCCTGGCTGGTCGACGGGGTGAACCTGATCGGCAGCCGTCCGACGGGCTGGTGGCGAGACCGGCCGGGCGCGATGCGCGACCTGGTCGAGGAGCTCGAGACGTTCGCCGCCGGGACGGGCGAGGCCGTGACTGTCGTGTTCGACGGCCGCCCGTTCGACCTCGCCTCCGACTCCGTCGAGGTCATCTTCGCCTCCCGGCGCGGGCGTGACGCCGCCGACGACGACATCGCCCGCCTGACCGAGGAGGGCGTGCGGGTCGTCACCGCCGATCGGGAGCTGGCGGGGCGCGTGCGGGCGGCGGGCGGCGAAGTGGTGGGCGTGGGAGCCTTCCGGCGCAGGCTGGAATCGACCACTGGCGAGTGACGCCTGTGGGCGTTAGGTTGCGCTCGAATGCGCCGAGCGCTTGCTCTCGCGGTCGTCTTAGCTGTCGTGGGATCGGCGGGGATGGCGGCGGCCCGCGACCGCGTCGCGCCCGCCCCGACGAGCGCGCTGGCCAAGCGCTACCCGAACGCCGTCGTGCTGCGGCCTCCTCCCAGCGGCCGTCACGCGATCCCGGCCGCGTCGGTGCGCGTCAGTCCTACAGCCATCCTGGCCGGAGACACCAGTCAGCGGATCGAGGTCACGTTCACGCTGCGCCGGGCCGTGCGGTCCAGCAGCTTCTCGGTTCGGCTGCCCGAACGCTGGCTGCATCCGCGCGGGCGGACTCCCTACGTGCGCGCCGGCCGGGGGGTCGCACGGTCGATGTTCGCGATGTCCCCGCCGGCTCGCGCCTGACGCTGGCCCTGGAGGGGCTCAACCCGCCGGCGGGCACCTACACGCTCGACCTGCTCTCCGGGTCGAGCCTGGCCGACCGTGCTCGGGTGATCGTCTACGGCCGCACCAGGCTTCCCACCGTGGTGGGCAGGGGGGCGCATGGCGGCGGCATCGGCGAGCGCGCGGTTCAGGGCTTCGACTCGTCGAGTGACCCGGGCGTGTCGTTCGACCAGAGCGGGAACGGCTGGTACTCGTTCCTCGTCTTCAACGCCGCGGACGAGGGGGGCGGGCGTGTCGTGGTCAACCGCCTGCCCTCGACGGCCACGTCTGCGAGCGGCTTCCAGGCGGCGAACACGGGGCTCCCCGTCCGCTCGCTCGCCGACTTCCAGGACAAGAACATGATCGACGTGGACACGTCCCCGTCGAGTCCGCACTTCGGCCGGATCTATGTCGTCTGGACCGAGGATCAGCCGTCGGGGGTGCAGAACATCGTCATCTCGTCCTGCGACACCCGCCCGAACGGGGCCGCCTTCTGTAGCGACCCCGATAACTGGTCTTCGCCCGCTCAGGTCACCGATTCTCCGGGCGGGAGCTTCTCCGACGCCGACGTGGCGGCCGCGCCCAACGGCGACCTGTACGTGGTCTGGTGGAACTACGCCGACAACCGGGTCGACGGCAATAAGTGCGCGGCGGCGTCCGACTGCAGGGCCTCGTCGAGCTGGGCGGCCGATCAGACGATCCGCTCTCTCAACAGCGACGGGGGCCGGCCCATACCGTTCTTCTGTCCGATCCTGGCCGCGCCCGGCGGACGCGTGTCCCCGATTCCCTCGATCGACGTGAGCGAGGCCGCGGGGAACCAGGGTCGGGTATTCGTTGCGACCGGCGACATACTGAGCTCGCCCGGGACCACCCGCTGCTTCGCCAGCGGCGACGACGGGTCCGGCTACACCCCGCTTACCACGGACAAGCCGTGGGACGTGTTCGTCGGCAGCGCCCCAAATGCCCTGCCGAGCAGCCTTGCGGAGGCGACGGGCGCACTCAGCGGCGACGCCTTCCTGCCGTGGCTCGACGTAGACCAGTCGACAGGCGCGCCGGAGGCCGCCTTCTACAAGACCGATCCCGACGCCAGCAGGCTCACCGCGCTCTTCTCGCATACCGCGATCGGGAACACGGGCACGCCGTCGGGCAGCGTGAGCGCAGTGGCCACGGGCGCCTCCAATTACGGTGGCGCGCTCTCAACCGGCTTCGACTACGGCGACTACGAGCAGGTGGCGGCGGCTAACGGCAAGTCCTATCCGGTATGGACGGATGGCCGCGACCTCGCCTCCAACGGGGAGATCTTCGCCCTCGCGGCCAACCTGAACCTGACCGCCGGCGCCGCCGAGGGCGCCGAGACCTCGGTGGACACCTCCGGCTCCGGTTCGAGCACGCGCATGCTCGCCGGCGCCAACAACCTGATCGGGAACCCCATGCTGGCCTTCCTCTCCACCAACGACGGGGCCTCCTTCAGCGGACCCGTGGGCATGCCCCTGAATGCCGATCTCCAGACGCTCTGAGCGCCCGCTGCCGCACTGAGCAAACGTCCAGCGGACGCGACAGCCAGCCAAACGAGCGCTACCTTCCGGGCATGGCCCGGAAGGCCATTCTGGCTCTATTGGCGGGACTCGCGGCGGTGTGGGTCGCCCCCGCCATGGCGAAGAAGGGTGAGGTAGAGCGGCCTCTCGAGCGGGCGGTGGAGGACTCCGGGACAGAACGGCCGCCTCCGCAGCGGTTCGCCCTGCCGGGCGGGGAGCTGCGGGTCTCGCCGAGCACGCTTCTGGCGGCACGGGCCGGCCAGCGGATCCGATTCAGCCTCGAGCTCGAGCGTTCCATACCCGGTGGGGCCCTCAGCGTCAGGCTGCCGCGCCGCTGGGTGGAGGTGCCCGCGAGCGGGATCCGGGCCACCCGGTCGCCCAAGCTCCGGCGCAGCGCCGGGCGCCGCGCTCGGGTGCGTCGCTCGGACCGCACCGTGGAGCTCACGCTCGAGCGGGCCCCCGCCGGAGAGACCGCCAGCTTCGAGATCGAGGACGCCGGGATCCCGGCCGGCAGCTACCGGCTGCCCTTCGCCTGGCGCGACCGGAACGGTCGCCGGCTGAAGGCGGGCAGCGCCAAGGTCGTCTTCTTCGCGCCCGTGCGGGAAGGGCCGGGAGGGGAGAAGGCCGGGCGCCTGGCGAATCCCGGCCTGGCGGTCAACGTCTCCGGCGACACCACCGAGGAATCCGAGACCTTCATCGCCGCGACCGAGGGCGACAACCAGCGAGTGGCCGTCGGCTCGAACTGGTCGAGTGCCAGCATGCCCGCCTGGATCTCGCAGGACGGCGCCCACACTTGGACGCAGCGGACCATGCCGCAGACGATCGACAAGCCCGGCTCGACGAGCAACGAGAGCGGGAGCGTCTGCTGCGACCCGATGCTGGCCGCCGACACGCTCGGCAACATCTGGTACGGCGGCCTGACGTTCACGAAGGGCTCCGCGGCCAGCCGGATCGTCGTCAATCGCATCGCTGCGGGGAGCACGAGCTTCCGCTCCGTGACAACCGGTATCCCGGTGCGTACGAGCGGCCAGCAGGACAAGCCGATGATGACGATCGACAACACCCCCACTAGCCCCACCTTCGGCCGCCTGTACGTGATCTGGGACGAGCCCGCCAGCGGCGGCGTCAACATCGTGATGTCCCAGTGCGACACGCGCGCGGGCGCTATCTCGCAGCCCGACCGCTGCGACAACGCGGACAACTGGTCCACGCCGATCTCGGTCACGCCCTCGACCGGCAGCTACATCTACGCCGACGTGGCCGTGGGACCCGACGGCCGGGCCTACGTGGTCTGGTGGGACTACTCGAACGTCAACGCGATCCGAGGGGATGTCTGCAATCCGTCCTCGCAGAACTGTGCGGCCGCGGCCGGCTGGGGGACGCCGTCGACGATCGCCACGCTCGACGCCACCGGGGGCAAGCCGGTGCCCTTCGCCTGCCCGATCCTGGCCCAACCCGGGGGCCGGGCCTCGACCTCCCCGCAGGTGGACGTCGACCACTCGGGCGGGGCGAACGACGACCGGGTATACGTGACCTGGAGCGACCTGCGTCCGGGGAGTGGCACGACGCGCTGCGCGGACACCCTCGCCCCGGCCGCCACGCACCTGACATTCGACAGCTTCGTCGCCTCGGCTGCGAGCGGTGCGCTCCCCGGCAGCGCGAACCCGTCCGCCAGCGTCGCAACCCGCCTGATCACCGACGGCGAGGGCGGCGCCCAGTCGAACTCCGACGACTGGTTCGCCTGGCTGGCCGTCGACCAGACCGACGGACAGGCCTGGGCGGACCTCTACTCCACCCGCGACGACTCGACCCGGAGGAAGACGAACTTCTACGCCCGCTCGGTCACACCCTCGGGTGGCTCGCACACGCTCGGCACGCTGACGAAGGTCTCCTCCGCGCAATCGAACTACAGCACGAACCCCTGCTGCAGCTTCGGCAACGACTACGGCGACTACACCGGGATCGCGGCCACTGGGGGCATCGCCTACCCGGTCTGGACCGACAACAGCACTGGCGACGGCGACCCGTTCACGTTCACGACTCCGCCCTCGGGAACGCCGCCGACGGTCACGACCGGCAACGCGTCGTCGGTCGGACAGAGCTCCGCCACGCTGAACGGGACCGTGAACCCGAACGGGCAGAGCACGACCTACCACTTCGAGTACGGGACCACCACGGGCTATGGCACGAGCACGGCAAGCACGAGCGCGGGGTCCGGCAACTCGGCGAGCGCCGCGTCGGCGAACGTCAGCGGCCTCACCGCGGGGACCACGTACCACTTCCGGCTCGTCGCGACCAGCGTTGCGGGCACCAGCTTCGGCGGCGACCAGACATTCACGACCGCCTCGCCGACGCCCGCGTCCGCGCCGCCCACCGTCGCCACAGGCGGCGCAAGCCTGGTCAGCCAGAGCTCCGCGACGGTGAGCGGGACGGTGAACCCGAACGGCCAGGCGACCACCTGGCGGTTCCAGTACGGGCGGACCTCCTCCTACGGCTCCAATACGTCGCCCGCCTCCGCAGGCGCCGGAACCAGCTCGCAGACCGTGGCCTCGTCGCTGCAGTTCCTCGCGCCCGGGACCGTCTACCACTACCGGCTAGTCGCGACCAACACGGCCGAAAAGACGAGTTTCGGCGCCGATCGCAGCTTCAAGACGTCGAGCGTCTTTACGCCGCCCACCACGACGCCGACGACGACGCCGGCGGACACGACCGCGCCGGTCCTCAAGGTTTCGAGGCGCCGGGTGCGTCTGGGCCGCCACCGCAGGCTGCGGGTGCGCGTGAAGTGCGGGGCTTCCGAGCCGGAGGCCTGCCGCGGCGCGCTGCGCCTCTACACGGGTCGGCGGCGGCTCAAGGTCGCCGCGGCGCGCTTCGCCATCCAGCCCGGGAAGACCGCGCGCGTACGGCTGAGGCTCTCACGCCGGGGCGCGCGCCTCCTCGAGCGTCACGGCGGGCTGCGGGTGCTCGCAATCGCCCGGGCGCGGGACGCCGCGGGCAACGTCGGCGTCAAGCGCGCGCGCTTCACCCTCCTGCCCCCGCGCTCCTAGGTGGACCACGCGACCGCCCTCCTCGACTGGCTGGCCTGCGCCGCCGGTGGGCGAGATGAGCCCGTCGCCCGCGCGGCGCGTCGACTGGGGCCGGACCAGTCCGACAGGGTGGCCGCGGCCGGCACCGCCGGGCACGTTCTCGACTTCGACGACACCTACCTGCCCGGCCTCGCCCACCTGAGCGCTCCCACCGCCCCGGCCGCACTCGTCTTGGGAGCCGATCTTGGCCGTAGCGTCGGCGACGTGCTCGCCGCGTACAGCGCCGGCTTCGAGGCGATGGGCGCCCTGGCCGACGCCACCCACCCCGCTCTGTACGAGGGCGGCTGGCACCCGACCGCGGTGTGCGGAGCGGTCGGCGCGGCCGTGACCGCGGCCACCCTCCTCGCCCTCGAGCCGGAGCAGGAGCAGAGCGCCGCCGCACTCGGACTCCTCCGCGCCGGCGGCCTGCGCGCCGCCTTCGGCACCGACGGCAAGTCGCTCCAGGTCGGCATGGCGGCCGCGGCCGGCGTACAGGGCGCGCGGATCGCCGCGGCCGGGGGACGGATCCCTTTCGAGCGCGTCGCCGCCGGCTTCGGTTCGGCCTTCGGCGCCCGGCAACCGGAGCTGCACCGCAGCGAGCCGCGCGCCATCACCAAGAACTGGATCAAGCCCTGGCCCTGCTGCCTCCAGTCGCATGGGGCGATCGAGGTGGCCATGCGGGCAAGGTCCGAGGGGCTAGCGGCAGACACGCCGGTGATGGTGGTCGTCCACCCGGTCTCACTGCAGGCGGCGAGCTATGGCGACGTCACCGACGGCCTCGAGGCCAAGTTCTCGATCCCCTACCTCACCGCCTTCACGCTCCTGCACGGCCCGCCCGCGGTCACCGACTTCCAGGGTGTCGACGACGAGGCGCGGCGGCTGGCGGCGCAGCGCATTGAGGTGCGAGCGGATCCGGGCATGCTCGAATCGGAGGCGCTGCTGCTGGCCGACGGCCGGGAGGTCCGGGTGGAGGCGGCGATCGGCTCCCCGGGCCGTCCCCTCGAACCCCAGAACCACCGCGCGAAGCTGGCGAGCCTGGCCGGCGACAGCCTCGACGGGGCACTCGACGATCCAGACCGGCCCGCGGACGAGCTGCTCGCGGCGGCGGGCCTCGCGTGAGCTTCCCTGCCCGCACGGGACCGCTGACGGAACCTGTGCGTTATGTCCCCTTTTCCTTGACTCGCATTATCCGAACGGGCTACGGTCGCCGCAGGACTCGAGACCCGAAGGAGACGAATGGACTGCCACCGAAACCCGATTCACTGCCTCGTCCCCGACTACCTGCTGCGTGAGATCGCGAAGCGCGGCGGCGCCGAGCACCGCGATGCCGCACTCGACACCCTCGGCCTGAGCGCCACCCTCCGGAGCGCTCGGACGCAGGCGGAGGCGCGCAGGGCTGCGATCGGGCCCGCCCGCCCGCCGGCAGCCGCGCTCCGGAAGCCCAAGGTCAACCGCGTGATCCGGAACGCCGAGAACGGCGAGGACCTCAACTCGAGGATCGCCCGGCAGGAGGGCGACCCCGACACGGGCGACGCCGCCGTCGACGAGGCGTACGAGTACTTCGGGACGACCTGGGACTTCTGGTTCGAGGTCTACGCGCGCAACTCTATCGACGGCGCGGGGCTCACGCTGGACGGCGTCGTGCACTACTCCCAGAACTTCGACAACGCCTTCTGGGACGGCGACCAGATGATCTTCGGCGACGGGAGCGGCCAGCTCTTCACCCGCCTCACCCAGTCGCTGTCCGTCTGCGCTCACGAGCTCGGCCACGGCGTGATCCAGTACGACGGGCCGCTCGAGTACCAGGGCGAGTCCGGCGCGCTGAACGAGCACTGCGCCGATGTGTTCGGCACGATGGTCGACCAGTGGCGGAACGGCGACACATCCGAGGATGCCGACTGGCTGATCGGCAAGGAGATCCTGGCCGAGGGCGTGACGGGCAAGGCGCTTCGCTCCATGAAGGAGCCGGGCACTGCCTACGACGACGACCTGCTCGGCAAGGACCCCCAGCCGGCCAACATGGAGGATTTCGTCGAGACGACCGACGACCACGGCGGCGTCCACATCAACTCGGGCATCCCGAACAAGGCCTTCTACGAGACCGCGGTGGGGCTGGGCGGCCACTCGTGGGAGGAGGCCGGGCGGATCTGGTACACCGCTCTCGGCAACCCGCAGCTGAGGCCGACCAGCAGCTTCCGCCGCTTCGCCCGGCTCACCGAGCGGGTTGCTGCCCAGCTCTACGGCAGTGGAAGCAAGCAGGCGGACGCGGTCGAGGCGGCCTGGGCGAGCGTGGGGATCACGCTCCATCGCACCGGCGCCAAGGGCGAGGCGAGGGGCCGCTTCGTGCGAGCATAGGAGCGTGGCTGAGCCCGCCGGCCTGCGGCTCTCTTTCCGCCGCAGCGGCGGGCTCTTCGCGGGCAACGTGCTCGCGACCTCCGCACCCGTGGACGACGAGTTGGCGCCGCTGGTCGAACGGGCGAACCTGCCCGCGCTGGCCGAGCGCTCGCCGATCAGCGGCCCGGGCGCCGACGTCTACCAGTACGAGCTGGTCCTGGAGGACGACCGTCCGCCGCAACGCGTGATCGTCCAGCAGACGGCCGTGCCGGACGAGCTCCGGCCGCTCATCGAGCGGCTGGAACGGCGGGCCGAAGACGAGCGCCGCCGGGGCTAAGCCCGCCCCAGCGCCGGTCTGCCCCGCCGGCGCCTGCGGTCCTCCGCATGGCACCGCGCTGCACCAAGGCTGAGAGATACGACAACAAATCGCGAGTGAGGACAGCTCGTTGCCTCACAGACACACTCGTTGCCTGACAGCTTTCGAGGGAGAGGCCCGCGGCCCTGGGCCCCGGGAGCCCCGGCCGCTCAGGGGCCGGCCGCGACGGCCGCGACTGGGCGCTGCCGCGCCGGCAGGCGCTCCTCCAGCACGACGCGGGCGCCGCGGGCGGGGACCACGGTCACGTGGCGGAGGCGGCCGCCCTCGTCCTGGGGCGAGTCGGCCCGCAGGCGGGCGCGGCGCATGATGGTCCTGAGCACCACCTTCATCTCGTACTGGGCGAAGGCCGCGCCGATGCAGCGGCGAACGCCGCCCCCGAAGGGGATCCAGCTGTAGGGCTCCGGCTGGCCCTCGAGAAACCGCTCGGGCCGGAAGGCCTCGGGCTCGGGCCAGAGGTCTGGCCGGAGGTGGACGAGTGCGATGGCCGCGAGCACGATCGTGCCGGCGGGGAGGGTGTAGCCGGCGATCTCGGTGTCGCGGGTGAGCTTGCGGGCGACGTCGGTAACCACCGGACGGACCCGCAGCGTCTCCTTGACCACGGCGTCGAGATAGGCGTCGTCCTCGGGGTCCGCGCCAAGCCGAGCGAGCGCGTGCGGGCTCCGCAGCAGGCGCTCGAAGGCCCAGGAGAGTCCGGTGGCCGAGGTCTCGTGGCCCGCGCCGAGCAGGGTGATCAGCTCGTCGCGCAGCTCCTCGTCCGCCATCGGGCTGCCGTCCTCCTGACGGGCGCTCAACAGGACCGAGAGCACGTCGTCGCCGCGCTCGTCCGCGGGCAGGGCGCGGCGGCTGCGGATCTCGTCGTAGATCAGCTCGTCGGCGGCGGCGCGGACCCGCTTGAATCGCGCGGCGGGGCTGAAGCGGCCGAACTCCCGCCGGAGCGGCGGCAGCCAGATCAGCGCGTTGCCGACCGAGGCCAGCATGGTGATCGCCGAGCGGAAGGCCCGCAATCGCTCCTCTTCGCGGACGCCGAAGACGGTCCGCAGGATCACCTCGAGCGTGATCGCCTGCATCCGCGGTCGCAGCGGGAACGCCTCGCCGAGCGGCCAGCGGTCGAGCTCACGGTCGGCGATCTGCTCCATCTCCTCGCCGTAGCGGCGCACGGCCTCTCCGTGAAAGGGAGGCAGCAGCAGCTTGCGCTGGCGCAGGTGCTCGTCCTCGTCGAGCGTCAGAAGCGAGTAGGTGCCGAAGACCGGGCCCAGGGGTATCGAGTTCGCCTCGCCGGCGTGGAAGACCGCGGCGTCGCCCGCGAAGACGCGCCTGATCTCGGCCGGATCGGCCAGGTAGACGAGATGACCGAAGAACGGGAACTTCGACGAGAAGCAGTCGCCGTGGCGGCTCTGGCGCCGTTCCATCCAGCCCACCGGATCACTCGCGATCCGCGCCGCCTGGAGCAGCGCCGGAAGCCGCGGACCGGGTGGGATCCCGGTGGCGGGCATTGCTAGCGGCGGTGGCGCCCGAGCTCGTTGCGCACGGCCGGCAAGCTAGCGGACAGCGGGGCGCTGCGGCCGGCGGTGGCGGCGGTCACACGCGCCTTGCCGCGCCGGCTCCACGAGATTCGGGCGGGACCGCGGGGCAATAGCGCCTGCCAGGTCCGCGGCCCGATCCTGCCGGCGAGCGGCAGCGCCACCGATGCCTGGAAGCCGAGCACCGCGTTCTGCATCCGGGCGCCGAACACCCCGTTCACGGTCACAGGGAAACCCGCCGCCCGCAGGTGCTGCTGGGCCCAGACGACGAGGTCGCCCCGGGCGCCGCGCTTCAGCGCCGGATAGCGGGGCGGTGGCGCGAGGAGGTTGAAGATCAGCGGCGCGCTGATCGCCCGCCACTCGCGGTTGTTCGTCTCCTGCCAGTCCCACCAGCTCACGCCGCGCGCGCCGTAGGCGGCGCTCAGCAGACGGAAGCGCCGGATCTGGCGGGAGGGCGGATTCTGGTAGACCTGCCCCAGCGGCAGGATCGGCCTCCCGTAGACGGGGTTGTAGCGGTAGGTGATCGCCAGGGCGCGGTCCACGCTCGTGCCGATCGCCCTCCAGTAGACCTGTGGCACGTTGAGCTGGGCGCCACCCGGCCCGAGGAACACCGAGTACGGGAAGCCGGGGTGGTAGTGCACGTAGGGAAAGCCCGCCAGGGCGAGCGGGTAGTCGGGGCCGAGCCGCCGGCGCAGGCGGCGCAGGTAGGCCTGAGCCTGCCAGTAGCGCCCCTCGTAGGCGCCTTCGGCGTCGATCAGCAGGCAGTCGGCGCCGATCCGCGCCAGACGCACTCCCACGTTGGCTTCGCCGAGGGGATGGACGCCATAGACGAACTGGTAGGCGCAGACATGGAGCCCGGCGGCCTTCAGGCCGGAGACCAGCGACGGCGAGAACTGGGCCCAGCGCCGGCGGGCGTTGGAGCCCTTGACGATCACGGTCTCGATGCCGTAGCGGCGCGCCTGCTGCGCGATCGCGCTGGGGTCGCCGCCGCTCGACCTGCCGAGCTTCCAGATCCACATCGCGTCCCCGTCGAGGGCCGTGGGTGTGACCTGGGCAGGGGCCGATGGCGCGCAAACCAGCGCGGCCAGTGCAAGCACGATCGCGAGTGCCCCACAGCGACGGCGGAGCCTGGCTGCCCCCGAAAAGCGAATCGCACGCCACGGTAGGGGCCAGGCGGCCCGAGCGCAAGCCCCCGCGCTACTCGGCCGCCAGGAACTCCCGGATGGCGGCGTGCGTCTGCTGGGGTCGCTCGAGCTGCGGAACGTGCCCACAGTCCAGTTCGACGTGGCGGGCCGCCGGCAGCGTTCGCTCGACGTGCTTCATGAACGAGATGGGCACGAGGCCATCCTGTCGCCCCCAGACGAACATTGCCTGGGGCGAGAGCCGCGCGAGCCGAGACCAGAAGCCGTCATCTCCGTGAGGCTCGTCGAGGTAGATGTTTCGCGCGGCGGCGTAGAAGGCCGCCCGGCCGCGCGGGGTCAGGTAGGCACGAAGGAACTCGTCCACGCCAGCGGCCACCCAGCCCTCCTCCGCTCCCGGGATCAAGCGTCGGATCACGCTCTCGACCACCGGCCGCGGTGCCACCTGGAGCAACCCCAGCTCGGGACGCAGCGCCCTGACCAGGCCCGACCAGCGCCGGTCGCGCAGCCAGGCCAGCGCGGGACTCAGCAAAACAATCCGCTCGGTCCGCTCGGGCGCCTTGAGCCCCACCTCGATCGCCACCCGCCCGCCCATGCTGTTACCGGCGAGATGGGCGCGATCGATACCGAGCTCGTCCAGCAAGCGGGTTATCGCGGTCGCGAACCAGGCGGCGTCGTAGGGCGCGGCGATCGGCTTGTCGGACTCGCCGAAGCCCGGAAGGTCCATCGCGATCACGCGGTGGGAGTCGGCCAATGCCGCGACGGTGGTGAGGAAGGAGGCCTTGGTGCCGCCGAGACCGTGGATGGCGATCAGCGGATCGCCCGTGCCCGCCTGCATCGTGGCCACCCGGCCCATCGGGGTATCCACCCGCTCGAAGCGGAGCCGGCCGGGGTCGGTGACCCCGCTAGTGGCCGCGAGGAACCCCACGCCCAGGTGCAGGCTCGACCGCACCTTGAGACGCCCGCGGCGGAACGCGTCCATCCCGCCGCGGATGTCGCGCCCGACGCTCTCCCAGGTGGCGGTGTCGGCGCTCAGCAGCGCGTCCGGCTGCTGGCCCTCGGCCGGCGGCTCGAGCCAGGCATGCGGGCCGCGAAGCAACACGTCCCACGACTCGCCGTCGGTGACGACCAGGCGGATCCGCGCACGCCCACCCGGCAGGTCGATCACATGCGGATCGAAGCGATCGAGAAGTTCGCGGAGAACGCCTGGAGCGTCGGCCGTCCGGGCCCCGGGGCTTGCTCTCATCACCCGAGTCATACCACGGAAATCGGAGGTGTAACCAATGGCGTGTCAGGGCCGACCTCCTTCCGGATCGCCCCAGGCGCCCTTCTCCCAGGGCGGTGCAATGTCCTCGTCGAGCGGCCGGTATGCGCTCCAATCGAGGGATTCGAGCGGCACCAGCCGCAGGCCCTCAGCCGTGCTGGTGCGCTCCCGGAGCTCGCGTCCGGGGAGCCAGGAGCGGAAGCGGCCGCGGCGGCCCCGCAGCTCTCCAGGGATGTGGCCCGCATGGCTTCCGCGCGATACCCGGGACCAGCCGCTGCTCCGAGTCCAGCGATCCCGGCACTTGGACCACTTGCATGCCTGCCAGTGGCCATGCGAGGTGGCCCGGGCCCAGACCGAGCCGTCGCGGTCGGTCCGCACCTCATAGCCCTCCCAGTCGTCGAGGTGGAATCCCGGGTAGCGACCGGCAAGCCTGAGCGGGCTGTGGTTCCACAGCTTGTCCGAGGCGAGCAGCGTGGTGTTCGAGTCCGGGTAGTAGAGCCAATACTGGATGTAGAGGTGGCCGCGGCGCCGAACGACGTGGGTGAAAACGGTGGCCGGCTCGCCGCGGCTCGAGCGATGGCTGTCGAGGTCGCGGTCGTCCGGGGCGGCGGCGCAGGCGAGCCGGCGGCAGTGGCGGAAGTCCACCGGCAGCGAGGGCTCGCCGGACTCGTAGGCGAGCCCGGGCGCGTTGGCGCGCACCAGCGCCGCCTCGCGACGCCCATACATCCGAGCGAGTGAGGCATCGCCGTCGTCGCAGCCGAGCCTGACGGCACAGACCATGCGGTGCGCCAGGAAGCCGCCCAGCGAGCGGCCGTCCACACGCGGGGCGAACGCGACGACGCCGCCCAGGGCAAGCGACACGAGCAGCAGGAGGCCCACCCATTCGACGCTCGCCTGCCCCTGCTCGTCCGTCATCCACGCCACGCTACGAGCGAGCGACTCGCAGCTGTGCGACCAGCGCAACGATTCCGACCCCGGTAGGCTCCCGGCGCAGGCATCCAGTGGCGCAGACACGAAGCACACAGCCCCGCGTAGGCCTCGTCCTCGGGGCGGGGGGCGTGCTGGGGGGGAGCTGGCTGACCGGCGCTCTGCACGCGCTGGCTAAGGAGGCGGGCTGGGACCCCGGCAGCGCCGACCACATCGTGGGGACCTCGGCCGGCGCCCTCATCGGGTCGCTGGTGGCCGCCGGGATACCGCCTTGGTTCATGGTCGCTCACTCGGCGGGCGAGACCTTCGAGGGGTTGACCGGGCCCGACGGCCGCCCCGCCGCCGACGCCGACCGCGCCGGCGGCGCCAGCTTCCGGCTCCACCGCGGCGTCCCGCCCCTCGGACCGGGCTCGCTGCGGATGGGCCTGACGGCGCTTCGGAACCCCCTGGGGCACACGCCACTGCAGATCCTGGCCGGCTGGCTTCCGTCCGGCGTGGTCTCCACCGAGCCGATCAAGGACACGGTGCGGCGTGCGGTGGCGGGCCGCTGGCCGCCCCATCCGGCCTTCTGGGCCGTGGCGTGCGATTACCGCTCGGGCAAGCGTGTGCCGTTCGGGCGGCTCGACGTCCCGGCCACGCACGTGGCAGACGCCGTCGCGGCGTCGTGTGCGATCCCCGGCTTCTTCCGGCCGGTGGAGGTCGCCGGCCGGCGCTACGTGGACGGCGGCGTCTGCTCCGCTTCGAACGCCGATCTGCTCCGCGGGCACGGGCTCGACCTCGTCATCTGTCTCAACCCGCTCTCGTCTCGCCACCGTGCCGGCGGAATCCACCCCCTCGACAGGTTCGGCGACGCGACCCGCGCCGCCAACGGCCGCCGGCTCGGACACGAGCTGAAGAAGTTGCGTCGCCACGGCACCGACGTCGCTGTGATCGAGCCGACGAGCGAGGACATAGGCACCATGGGCCACAACCTGATGAGCGCGGAGCGGCGCCAGCTGGTGATCGAGACCGCCGCCCGGACCGTCGCGGAGCGGCTCCGGGAGCCGGAGCTGGCGAGCAAGCTCGCCGGGCTGCCGCAGGGCGAGCCGCACAAGATCAGGCGACCGGACGGTCCGCCCTCCGAGTGGCCTCCCCTCCAATCGATGCGACGGGCAGCGTGAGCGACGGGACGCGGACCCGGCGTGATGCGACCGCCGCCAACGGCGCCGGTCCCGACGGGGACGCCGCACCCGAGGCGCGCGATCGGGTGGAGCGGGCGCTAAGGCCGGGAATCGGTCTCCGTGGCGCCATACGGGCCGTGGGCAGCCTGGCGGCTGACGTGCTCGGCGCCATCGCCGCACAGGCCCAGAGCGCCGTGCCGCGGGCCGACCTCGACGAGCGCGACCCCGACTACATCAGGGAGTCGCTGCCGGGCCTCTGGCTGCTGGCCAGCCTCTACTTCCGGGCCGACGTTCGTGGTCTCCACAACATTCCGGAGGAGGGGCCGGTGCTGCTCGTGGGAAACCACTCCGGGGGCAACCTGACGCCCGACACCAGTGTCTTCACGCTCGCCTTCAGCACCTATTTCGGCGTCGAGCGCCGCTTCTACCAGCTCGCGCACAACCTGGTGCTGACGATGCCCGGGCTGGGATATCTCCGCAAGTACGGCACCGTGGCGGCCAACGCGGAGAACGCAAATGAGGCCCTCGACTCCGGCGCGGCGCTGCTCGTCTACCCGGGCGGCGACTACGAGGTCCACCGGCCCAGCTGGGAGACCGCCAAGGTCGACTTCGGCGGCCGCAAGGGCTTCATCCGATTGGCCCTCGAGAAGGACGTGCCGCTCGTCCCCGTGGTCTCGATCGGGGGTCAGGAGACCTCGCTGTTCCTCTCGCGAGGGGAGCGGCTGGCGCAGCTGCTGGGGCTCGACCGCATGCTCCGCCTCAAGGTCCTGCCGATCTCCCTCGCGATCCCCTGGGGACTGAACGTCGGGGACATGCTCGGACACTGGCCCTTACCGGCCAAGATCACGATCGACACGCTGGAGCCGATCTATCTGCGCGAGGAGTTCGGTCCCAATCCCGACCTGGACGAGGTCTACGACGAGATCGTCGCGCGGATGCAGCAGGCGCTGACGGCGCTCCAGGCGGAGCGCCGGCTCCCCTTCCTCGGCTGATGCGGGTCGAGAAGAAGATCGTCATAGAGGCGCCGTGCGAAGAGGTCTGGGACCTGGTCCGCGATCCCGCGAACTACCCGCGGCTCATGCACGGGATCACGCGCTTCGACCAGAAGAACGAGCAGGAGCCGGGAGTGGGAGCGCGCTACACGATGCGGATGCGCGTCGGCTCGGCCGACGTCGGCGGTGAAGTCGAAGTGGTGGAGTTCGACCCGAACCGTGACATGGCCTGGACGAGCGTCCGGGGCATCGACCAGCGCGGGCGCTGGCGGCTGCGAGAGGCGCCGGGTGGAGGCACCACGGTCACGCTCAGGCTCAGCTACGACGCGCCGGGCGGTCTCCTCGCGACGCTGGCGGACCGTCTGTCCGCGCCGATGGTCGCCGACCACCTGGAGCGGAGCCTGGAGAATCTACGACGCGAGCTAGAAGGGGTCGACAGCTTGAACGAACAGGGGATGAGCCTGACCGGCCGGCTTGCCTACAACCTCGGCACCGCACGGATCCTGGTCGAGCGCGGAATGATCCGGCCGATGCGGCCCGACCGCCTCGTGCGCGTGCTCAGCACGCTCGGGCGCTGGGGGCGGAGCCCGGCGGCGGGCTACATAGCGCAGGCCCAGCGCTACCCGGATGAGGTCTCCCTCGTCGACGAGCTCGGGACCGCCACCTTCCGCGAGATCGACGTGCGCTCGAACAAGCTCGCCCACTCGCTCTCCGACGCCGGCATCCGGGAGGGGGACGGCGTGGGGATCATGTGTCGCAACCACCGCGGCTTCATCGAGGCCACGGTGGCCGTGTCCAAGCTCGGGGCGGAGGCGCTGTACCTGAACACCGCCTTCGCGGCCCCCCAGCTGACCGAGGTGGTCAAGCGCGAGCAGCCGGCGGCGCTCATCTACGACGAGGAGTTCGCGGGGCTGCTTGAGGACGCGGGCAAGCGCCGCAAGCGCTTCGTGGCCTGGCACGAGGAGGGGAACACGTCCGATCCCAACCTCGACGAGTTGATCGAGGCCGGTCCCGACGAGCCGGTCGTGCCGCCCGAGCGCGAAGGGCGGGCGGTGATACTCACGAGCGGTACGACGGGATCGCCGAAGGGCGCCTCGCGCGGCAACCCGCAGTCGCTCGACCCGGCCGTGGCCCTGCTTTCGAAGATCCCACTGAACGCGCGACAGGTCACGCACATCGCGGCGCCGCTCTTCCACTCGTGGGGGTTCGCGCATTTCACGCTGGGCCTGATCCTCGGCTCGACCTACGTGCTCCGGCGCAAGTTCGACCCCGAGGCCTGCCTCGCAGATATCGCCAAGCACCGCTGCGACTCGCTGGTCGTGGTCCCGGTGATGATGCAGCGGGTCCTCGAGCTGCCGGCGGAGACGCGGCGCAAGTACGACACCTCGTCGCTGAAGGTCGTGGCAGCCTCGGGCTCGGCGCTCCCCGGCGACCTCGCCACCGAGTGGATGGACGATTTCGGCGACACGCTCTACAACCTCTACGGCTCCACCGAGGTGGCCTGGGCCACGATCGCGACGCCCGAGGACATGCGCGCCGCGCCCGGGACTGCCGGTCGCCCTCCGCGGGGCACCGTGGTTCGGCTGTTCGACGAACGCGGCGCGGAGGTGCCGCCGGGCCAGACCGGACGGATCTTTGTCGGCAACGAGATGCTGTTCGAGGGCTACACGGGCGGTGGCTCGAAGGACCTGATCGACGGCCTGATGGCCACCGGCGATGTGGGCCGTATGGACGAGGCGGGCCGCCTGTTCGTCGAGGGCCGCGACGACGAGATGATCGTCTCCGGCGGCGAGAACGTGTTCCCAAAGGAGGTCGAGGATCTGCTCTCCCGCCACGCGGCCGTGGCCGACGCGGCCGCCATCGGTGTCGAGGACAAGGACTTCGGGCAGCGGCTCCGCGCCTTCGTCGTACTCGAGAAGGGCAAGAAGGCCTCGGAGGACGACCTCAAGGGCTACATCAAGAAGAACCTGGCGCGCTACAAGGTGCCGCGCGAGATCGTCTTCATGGACGAGCTACCGCGCAACGCCACGGGCAAGGTGATGAAGCGAGAGCTGGAGGAGCTCGAGCCCGAAGAGGTCGGGCGTTAGCGCCGCTCAGGCTGCGGAGGCGGCCGCCAGCTCGATCAGCGTCCGCACGCCGTAACCCGAGGCCCCCTTCCGGACGTAGGGCCTGTCCATCCCCCAAGCCGTGCCGGCGATGTCAATGTGCACCCACGGCTTGTCGTCCACGAAGCGGCGCAGGAACTCGGCCGCGACGATCGAGGACGCCTTCCGGCCCTCGGGCGCGTTCGAGATGTCGGCGTACTCGCCCTTGACCGCGTCTTCGTACTCCTTGTGCAGCAGCGGAAGCCGCCAGCCGAGCTCGCCGGTCGCCTGGCCGGCGGCCTCCACCCGGCCGCACCAGTCGTCGTCGTTCGAGAACAGGCCGGCGTAGGTGGAGCCCAGGGCGACGATGATCGCCCCGGTGAGGGTGGCCAGGTCGACGATTCGCTCGACGCCCTGCTCGACGGCGTAGGCAAGGGCGTCGGCGAGGATCAGCCGGCCCTCGGCATCGGTGTTGTTGATCTCGATTGTGGTGCCGTTCATGGCGGTGACGATGTCCCCCGGCTTCATCGAGCGGCCGCTCGGCATGTTCTCCGTCGCCGGCACGATCCCGGTCACGGTGACCGGCAGCCCCAGCTGCGCGATCGCCCCGAGTGACTCGATCACGGCGGCGCCGCCCGACATGTCGAACTTCATCTCGTGCATCTTTGCGCTGGGCTTGATCGAGATCCCGCCGGTGTCGAAGGTCACCGCCTTGCCGACGAATCCGAGGTGCGACCCGCCGCCGCCCGAGTAGCGCAAGACGATCAGGCGCGGCTCCTGGTAGGTGCCCTGCGCGACGGCGGCGAAGGCGCCCATGCCGCGGGAGACGATGCCGTCGCGATCGAGCAGCTCGATCTCGAGCGCGTCGTGCTGCGCGGCGATCTCCGCCGCCCGCTCGGCGAGGAAGATCGGGGTGGCCACGTTGGCGGGCAGGTTCTGGAGGTCGCGCGCCTTGTTCTGGGCCTCGCTGTCGATACGGGCGCGCTGCACCTCCTCCTCTGGCACCGACTCGCCCGCCAGCTCCACTGATCCGATCCCGCCGTCGTCGCCGCCGCCGCCGTCATCGTCGGCGTTCGACTTGAAGCGATCGAAGCGGTACAGCCGCAGCAGCGTGCCCTCGACGATGGCGGCGGCCACGCCGTCCGGGGCCGCCCAGGAGAGCGACCTGGTCCCGAGCTCGCGCGCCCGCGCCGCGACGGCGGAGGCGGCCACCCGCGCCCGCTCGGCGTCGAGCTCGTCGCGCTTGCCGAGCCCGGCGATAAGCACCCGCTTCCCGTCCTGGTGGGTCACGGCGACCTTCTCGCTGTCCGCTTTGGCCTCCCCGGACTCGACCAGCGCCTGCAGCGCCGGGTCCTCGAGCGACTCGCCCTCGAAGAGGCCGACCACCCGCGTATCGGCATCGGTCTGCTCGGGCGCCCCGCGACGGGCGCTCACATCGATCGGCGGCATGGGCGAGCAGACTAGTACCGTTTCCAATTCCCCGATCAGGAGACAGCAGCCAAGATGCCCAAGACCGTGATCCTCGGCGCCGCCCGTACGCCCTTCGGCAAGATGGGCGGCGGTCTCTCGAGCCTCGAGGCCCCAGATCTCGGCGGGAAGGCGATTGCCGCAGCGCTCGAGCGCGCGGAGGTCGCTCCCGACCAGGTGCAGGCCGTTGCCTACGGCCAGGTCCTCCAGGCCGGCCAGGGCCAGATCCCCTCGCGCCAGGCGCAGATCAAGGGCGGCATCCCCAAGGAGGTCGCGTCCGAGACGATCAACAAGGTCTGCGCCTCGGGCCTGCGCTCGTGCGGGATCCTGGACCAGGCGGTCCGGGCCGGGGACATCGACGTGGCCGTCGGGGGCGGAATGGAGTCGATGTCGCAGGCGCCCTACCTGCTGAAGCAGGCCCGCTTCGGCTACCGAATGGGCGATGCCAAGGCGCTCGACGCGATGGTGCACGACGGGCTCACCAACCCCTTCTCCGGCAAGCACATGGGCCGGGAAGCCGACGAGGTCGGCGAGGAGCTCGAGATCACCCGCGCCGACATGGACAAGTTCGCCCTGCGCTCTCACGAGCTCGCGATCCAGGCTACGGACGAGGGACGGCTGCCCGAGGAGATCGTTCCCGTAACGATCCAGTCGAAGAAGGGCGAGTCGACCGTCGAGGTGGACGAGGCTCCGCGGCGTGAGAGCTCGCTGGAGTCGCTCGCCAAGCTGAGGGGCGCGTTCAACAAGGACGGTTCGCACACCGCCGGGAACGCGCCTGGAGTGAACGACGGCGCCGGCGCGCTCGTCATCGCCAGCGACGAGTGGGCGAAGGCGAACGGACGCCAGGCGCTGGCGACAATCGTGAGCCAGGCCGCGGTGGCGGATGACTTCCCCTACCTGGCGCGGACGCCCGCCAATGCGACCAAGGCGGCGCTCGAGAAGGCCGGACTGGAGGTCGACGACATCGACCTGTTCGAGATCAACGAGGCATTCGCCTCCGTGGCGCTCAACTCGATGCGCATGCTCGGCGTGGACGAGGACAGGGTGAACGTCAACGGTGGAGCAATCGCCCTCGGCCACCCGATCGGCGCCAGCGGCGCCCGCATATTGACGACCCTGGTGAACGAGCTGCGCCGGCGTGGCGGCGGCCTCGGTGTCGCCGCCATCTGCTCGGGCGGCGGCCAGGGCGACGCGATGATCGTGGAGGTGAACGGGGGCTAGCCCCTGTGCCGGCGAGCGAGACCGAAAGGACGGGCACCGGAGCCGCCTTCTTCGACCTCGACAAGACCTTGATGGAGGGCTCCAGCGCGCTGCACTTCGCGCGAGCGGCCTACAAGGCGGGCATGCTGTCGCGGCGCAAGCTGCTCGCCGACGCCTGGGCCAACGTCCGTTTCCGGCTCAGCGGCACGACCGACGAGCAGACGGACGAGCTCCGCGCCCGGGTGCTCGACTCGATAGCCGGCCAGCGGGTCGTCGACCTGGCCCGCCTCGGCCCCGACGTGCTCGCAGGCGTTCTGCCGCTCATGTACGAGGAGATGCTCCGGGAGGCCTGGGAGCACCAGGACGCCGGCCGCCCCGCATACATCGTCACTGCGGCCTCGCAGGAGCTTGCCGACGTGCTCGCCCGCGTGCTGGTGTTCGAGGGCGGGATCGGAATGCGCTCCGAGGTGCGCGACGGCGTCTACACGGGGAACGCGGCCGGGCCGTTCACCTACCGCGAGGGCAAGGCCGAGGCGATCCGCGACCTGGCCTCGCAGGAGGGGATCGACCTGGCCGAGTCCTACGCCTACTCCGACTCCGAGTCCGACCTGCCCATGCTGCGGGCGGTCGGCCACCCCGTGGCGGTGAACCCCGACGCGGGGTTGGAGCGGGTGGCGCGGGAGGAGGGCTGGCGGATCATGCGCTTCGACACCCTCCGCCGGCGGCTGCGGCTCGGCGCCGCGGTCGGCGCGGGCGCCTTGCTGGCCGGCGGCGGAGGCTATGCGGCGGCGCGACTGCGGCGCCCGCCGCGATGGCGCCGGGTGATGTCGCGCTGATCCCCTTCCCGGGCCGCATAGCCGCACCGGTACCCGGGTAGGCGAGATCCATGGCAACGGGCATTCTGATCGTCCTGGGGATCGCGATCGTCGCGGCTCTGCTCGGCGTGGGGGCGCACCTCCTGCTGCACCGCTTCGGGCGTACCCGCCCGGAGACGCAGGAGCGCAGGCCCCACCGGCCCGGCCGGGTGGGACGGATCTCGAAGCAGCAGGGGCCGTAGCCTCGCGTACCCTTCTCGGTCGTGGCCGTTGAGCCGAGGCCGATGACCGACGCCGAGCGCTGGTTCCGCGAGAAGTTCGCGCGGACCCCTGAGCGCGACGCCCTCTTCACGACCATCTCCGGCGAGCCGGTGGAGCCGCTCTACACGGCCGAGGACCTCCCCGATCCGGAGCGGATCGGGTTCCCGGGCGAGTATCCGTTCACCCGGGGGGTCTACCCGTCGATGTACCGCGGGCGGCTGTGGACGATGCGCCAGTTCGCGGGCTTCGGCACCGCCGAGGAGACGAACGAGCGCTTCCGCTACCTGCTCGACCACGGCCAGACGGGCCTGTCAACGGCGTTCGACATGCCGTCCCTGATGGGCCACGACTCGGATCACGAGCGCTCGCTCGGCGAGGTGGGGCGCGAGGGCGTGGCGATCGACACGCTCGACGACATGGAGACCTTGTTCGCCGGGATCCCGATGGGCGAGGTCTCCACATCGATGACGATCAACGCTCCCGCCGCCGTCATGCTCGCCTTCTACGTCGTGGCCGCCGAGCGCCAGGGCATCCCGGCAGAGCGACTCGGCGGCACGATCCAGACGGACATCCTCAAGGAGTACATCGCCCAGAAGGAGTGGTGCTTCCCG